>Ga0265294_10007445_pt1 | contig 12963 bp, 12 predicted proteins | sample MunlanPumphouse3_FD_192504 | JGI IMG/M metagenome (GOLD analysis project Ga0265294, IMG submission 192504) | Groundwater microbial communities from a municipal landfill in Southern Ontario, Canada - Pumphouse #3 | ecosystem: Environmental > Aquatic > Deep subsurface > Groundwater | place... | reverse complement strand
GATAGAGTTTTTTAGCGATGGGAAGAGCAAGCCGGCAAAGTTGCTGAGAAGAATCGGGGTAGTAATGGATTCCCCCTCTTTTTTCCCGTACCTGTCGGGGCTTAACAATCTGCGCTACTTTGCCATTATAACGAATTGCGCCAATCGTGGAGATATAGATAGAGTAATAGAGATGGTAGGGTTGAAGGAGAGGGCCAAAGACAAGGTGCGTACATATTCGATGGGAATGAAACAGCGCCTGTCGCTGGCTTTGGCACTGATGCACGACCCCGAACTGGTGATTCTGGATGAGCCTACCAACGGGCTGGACCCTGCCGGAATCATAGAGTTTCGTGAAACGATACGCAGACTTCAGGGGGATGGGAAGACGGTCTTTCTCTCCAGTCACCTGTTAAGCGAGGTAGAGAAGGTCTGCAGCCATGTGGCATTGATAAGCAGGGGAAGGATTCTGGCGAGCGGTTCTGTAGAGGAACTGCTGGGAAAGACGAAAGCGATTTGGCTCAAGGTATCCGATGCCGACGGGGCGGTCTGCCTGTTAGAGGGTATTGAATGGATAAAGTCGGTAAAGAAGAAGGAAACCGGACTGGTTGTGGCGGAGGCGGAAGAGCAAAGGGCATATGAGATAAACGAATTGCTTATATCTAACGGAATACATGTCAATGAGACCAAGATAAGCGAAGGGTCGCTGGAGGATTTCTTCCTTGCCACGATAGATGCCGGAGATACGGTGAAATGATAAGGCTGGTATTGGCAGACCTCTTCCAGTTCCTCAGGAGGTGGATGCCGTATGTTCTCTTGCTGTCGTTATGTTTATCCGTGCTGATTTCTATAGAATTCGATTGTTACCAGGTAAAACAATTGATAGACTACGGGATTACGTACGACGATTATATCGCGGCGTTGGAAACGGGGGATTCGGAGGCTCTGAGGGTAGTCCTATCTTCCATAACATATGAAGACGGTAGCAGTTCAACATGGGCTGTATATATGACTGCATTCGATAAAGTAGTGTTACCTCACTATATAAAGACAATGTTTGCCAATTTTTCCGGTTTTAGTATTAGTATTGATTATATCGTCCTGTTCTTTATCATACTGGCGGCATCGTTTATCGGTGCTGAATACCAGTGGGGGACGGTGCGCCAGGCGCTGGCAAAGGGGATAGGGCGGACCCCATATTTTGGCTCCAAGTATATTACACTTGTCATCCTGGCATGGCTGTTTGTTTGCGGGGCAACGCTTTTCGTTCTTATTGCCGGTATGGTAACCACCTGGCTGGTGACCGGCGGAGTATCGTGGGATTTCATATCGACGGATACGGCGAAGTACCTTCTTTCTTCGATGGCGCTGGTTACTTTGATACTGCTGGCATACGCTATGCTTACAGCCCTGTTTTCCACGCTCTTCAAATCGGCCTTTACAGGCATGATAGCCGGGGTAATGTATCTGCAAATGGAAGATTACCTTGTATGGTTGGCAATCAGCGATTCCGCATTCTCGATGTATAATCCTCTGCTTGACCAATGGGTAACCACCGCTCCGCCGGAATGGCCGGCGTACACCATCGGTTACAATGCCCAGTATCTGATGGCGTATATATCGCCCGGCTTGGGAGAATCATCGACCTATTTGAATCAAACCCTTACAAATGCAACGCAGTCGGTTTTAGTGCTGGCTGCATACTGCGTGGTTTTTATTCTGGTAAGTTACTTTATCTTCCGCAAGCAGAATTTAACCAGTGATCAAAATTGATTCCCTTAAGGGATACCGGAGGAATATTGCCATGATTAACTGTAATGCAGGGGATATAAAGAGATGATAAGGCTTGTATTGGCAGACCTGTTCAAGTTTCTCAGGAGGTGGATGCCGTACATAATATTGCTGCTATTCTGTTTGTATACGGCAAATTCTATATGGAATGATTATTATTCGGCAAAACAAAAATTGGAATCTCTTTCCCCTCTTACTTATGATGATTTTGCCGCTGCGGTGGAGCAGATAGCCCCGGATGAAGAATATGTAACTTTAGTATATTCAAGTGATGGTGTCACCCACAGAAGAGTACTCTCCAGTGATATTTTCGATGATGCAGTCTTACCCGAGTATATTCACTGGATGTTTGGAAACCTTAATAACTACCTGTACTTGTGCCTGCCGTTTGTTATACTGGCGGCATCGTTTATCGGTACGGAATACAAGTGGGGGACCCTGCGCCAGACGCTGGCAAGGGGGATAGGGCGTAACGCATATTTCGGCTCCAAGTATGTTACGCTTGTCATCCTAATCTGGCTGTTTGTTTGCATAGTAACACTCTACTTCCTTATTGCCGGAATGGCAACCACGAGACTGATCACCGGTGAAATGACCTGGGATTTCATATCCTCGGATATAGCGGGGTATCTTCTTTCATCGATGGGGCTGATAACGCTGATACTGCTGGCATATGCCGCATTTACGGCGCTCTTTTCTACCATTTTTAAATCTACCGTTGCGGGAATGATAGCCGGAGTGGTCTATCTGCAGATAGAGAACAATGTTGTATGGAGGGCAATCTCTGATTCCGGGGTAGAATTCGGTACAGTCGCCAATCCGCCGGAATGGCTGGCATATACCATTACTTACAATGCCCAGTATTTACTTGGGTACATAACACCTGACTCAACGATATATGGCGAATATTTGAATTACACTATTACAGATACGACGCAGTCTATACTAACGCTGCTTGCATTTTGTGCTGTTTTTATACTGATAAGTTACTTTATATTCCGCAAGCAGGAATTGGCAATGGAGTAGAATCGATTGAAAATACAGCGTGATGACACAGAGCGCGATGATTCGTTATCGGTGTTTGGTCATGAAGTAATAATAGCAGATGAGTCTGATGGTTTAGCGAAATGGGATTTTAGCGTATCCATATACTGAGTGGAGTGACTCTTATCTGTGGATGATGCAACAATAGTTTACCCCGGGCACGGGCCGAAAACCACTATCGGAGCCGAGCGCCGGGGTAATCCTTTTTTAACTTAGGCTACTATAAAAGACCGCTGAAACCGACCAGTACCGGTGCAATCACCAGCGCAATTATAGATATCAGTTTTATCATGATGTTTAGAGAAGGGCCTGATGTATCCTTCATCGGGTCGCCTACCGTATCACCTACGACAGCAGCCTTATGGGCATCCGAACCCTTGCCGCCGTATGCTCCGGTTTCCACCCATTTCTTGGCGTTATCCCACGAACCGCCGGCGTTGGCAAAGGTGATAGCCAGGACAAGTCCGGTAATAATGGCGCCGATAAGGAACGCACCCAGGGCTACCGGTCCCAGCACTATGCCGACAACAACCGGTGAAACAATAGTGATAACACCCGGCAGAACCATTTCCTTGAGGGAATCCTTGGTGCAGATATCGACGCATTTAGCGTAATCCGGCTTCTCAGTGTTGTCCATAATGCCGGGCATTTCTTTGAATTGGCGGCGGACTTCATTAACAATTGAGAAGCTGGACCTGCCGACCGCTTTTAAGGTCATAGCGCAGAAAACTGCCGGTAATAAACCGCCCAGGAAGAGACCGGCAACTACATGCGGGTCGAGCAGGCTGATATCGGAAGCGCTGATTCCTACCGCTTGAGTGTAGGAAAAAAGGAGCGCCAATGCCGTTAAACCGGCTGCGCCTATGGCGTAACCTTTACCGGTAGCTGCGGTGGTGTTACCCAGCGAATCCAGCGCATCGGTACGGTTCCTGATTTCTTCCGGCTGTCCGGACATTTCGACGATACCGCCTGCATTATCGGCAACCGGGCCGTAGGCGTCTGTGGCATCCTGGATACCCAGTGTTGCCAGCATACCGACACCGGCGATGGCAATACCGTACATGTCACCGAATTTGTAAGCAACCAGAATGGCGATGACAATAATAACGATCGGAATAAAAGTGCTCATTAAACCGTTGGCGAAACCACTGACGATATTGGTTCCGGCTCCGGTCTGTGAGGCTTTCGAAATCTCGAGGGTGGGTTTATAAACATATGAAGTATAGTAGTTGGTGCTTTCGCCGATTAAGACACCTGCAATGAGACCGGTCAGAATTGCCCAGAAGACGTTCATACTGGCATCCATGAAGTAAACAATAAGGAAGGCGAAAATACCCGATAAAATCGTAGCGGCAAATGTGCCTTTACGCAGGGCATTCAATAACGCCTTCATTTGAAGCTTTTCACCTACCCTGATTACGAAAATACCGATAATCGAGGCTAAAATACCTCCGGCAGCAACCAGTAAAGGCAGGAACCATGCCGTTTCGGTATCCGGTACAAGTGATATACCCAGTGTAGTTGAGAAAACGGCTATCATACCGAGAGTCATGGTGGCGATAATCGCATCTACATACGATTCGAACAGGTCGGCTCCCATACCGGCAACATCACCGACGTTATCACCGACAAAGTCGGCTACAACAGCAGCATTGCGATGGTCATCTTCGGGGATACCTTTTTCAACCTTGCCGACAATATCGGCACCGGTATCGGCCGCTTTGGTAAAAATACCACCGCCGATTCTGGCAAAAATGGCAACCGATGAAGCTCCGAAACCGTAGCCGGGAATGATGGCCAGGAAGTTGGCATCAGAGCCAAAAACCAGATAGAGGATGCTTAAACCGAGAATACCGATACTGACTACCGATAAACCCATTACGGAGCCGCTTCTGAAAGAAACGCGCAAGCCATGATTCAGGCTCTGTTCGGCGGCAGCGGCAGTTCTTGAGTTAGCCCTGATGGCAATGCTCATTCCGACGAAACCGGCCAGTCCTGAACAGATGGCACCGAAGACGAAGGCGGCAGACACCTGCCAGCCTAAAGCGGGAACTACGGCGAGTACGATGGCAACAACAACAATAACAATTGCCATTATGCGATACTCTCTTCCCAGGAATGCCAGCGCCCCCTCTTTAATGGCTGCTGAGATTTCCCTGACTTTTTGGGAGCCCTGAGGCTGTTTCAACACATAGTATGCCAGAAATCCGGCAACAGCTAATCCCAGTACTCCGGACAGGATTACTAAAAATAGATTCAAACTAAATTCTCCTTTCATTATATTTTTCTATTTTATTTTCAAGGCTTTTTTGCCTGATCATCAAAGTTAAATCGCTGCGTGTCTTTTCCAAAACGCCGCGGAAATTATCTGTGGTGCGTCGCAGTCCGCCGGTAATGGCATCGGGGAAATCTATTGTCACCAGTGTATTGTAGATATCGTCCATTGCTTCCAGCAGTTCCTCTCCGCGCGACTGGTCGCCCTTTCTAAGTCCATCCAGCAGATACCTTCTAAGTTCGCCGACTGCTTCTCCCAGTCCGTTCAAATAAGCGGCATAATCTACACCCAGTTCATCGGGGGTGGGTAGTTGCCCTCCTGTTATAAGAGCATAGGTTGCATAACCTTCGGCAAGCTCCTTCTGTGCATCGTGAAGGAAACCGGTATTGCGTAACTCGCTGCAATTACTGATGGCATTTTCAGCTTCTACTAGCAGTGTTTTTGCGGTCTCGAGCATCTCTTTTGCCTTGTCGAATTCCTGCCTGTGAATCGCTCTTATGGCATTACCGCAGTAACGGATAGCTTCGCGGCAAAGAGGTATGGATTTCTCACGTGCAGCGTCTTTCTCGGAAAAATCCTTTCTGATTATTCCGGAAATCGTATCCAGTTTTTCTGCAAGTTCACTCATTCGTTAAACCCATCTTTTCTATTAACTGTCTGGTGGCTTCATCCGGAGAGCGAGCTCCCAGTATGGCGCTAATTACAGCGACAGAGTCGGCGCCGTAAGAAATTACTTCACATATATTATCATAAGTTATGCCACCTAATCCAACTAACGGCACAATCGACTTATCTTTTATACGCTTAAGTCCCTCAAGCCCGATTACTTTTACATCTGCTTTCGAGCGGGTAGGATAGATGGCCGAGGTGGCTATATAATCTGCTCCTTGTTCCTGCGCTTTAACAGCTTCTTCGGGGGTGTAAACAGAATAACCGATTATCTTATCTATTGGCATAAGTCTACGGGCTATCGGCAATGGAATATCATCCTGCCCGATGTGCACGCCGTCGGCATCGGAAGCAATAGCGATGTCTATGTAGTCATTTACTATGAAAAGTGCATTGTATTCGTAGCATAATCGTTTTAATCCGGTGGCAATGGATAACAGGTCCTTTTTAGGGGTGGTTTTATCGCGTAACTGGATGATTTTTGCGCCACCTTCAAGAATTTGTTTGGCAATGTCCAAATGATTGCGACCTTTTAGCGAATCCGTGTCGATGATGGCATACAACCCTTTTATCCTGTCCGCCTTGTCTTTCCGAAGCAGCTTCGATACCAGTTCTTTTTCAATGGTGTAGAGTTCGAAGCGCGCTTTTTCGAACTTGTCAGAATCCAATTCGATACCGGGTGTTTTTGCCATTTCTTCGACTACTCGCAGGGATTGCTCGATTCTGTGGCTGTTGGCAATGATTGTTGAGTGCAAATCTCTTTTCTCAAATTGCTGTGGTACTTTTATATCGGCGCCGACATCGGAATCCGCCTGTCTTGCCTGCAATAGCTGCTTTTTGAAAGAAAAATCGACATATTCAAGATTGTGTCTGATTGTTTTTAGCTTTTTGGATAGTGTGGCATCATTGAGGATTAACCTTGCAATGTCTTCAAGCAAACGAAGACTTTCATCGATGCGGTTTAAGTTAGCATCAATAATACGCAGGGTCTGTTTTGATAGTCCTTCGGATGAGTCCACTTTTTACTCCGGAATTACTGGCAATCTAGAAATACGTTTAATTTTAACACAAGCGGGGTGGTGTGGGAAATGATTTTTTAATACTTATAATTCAGGACAGCCTTTAGGAATTGCTTGATTGTGAAACCACAAACGGCTTTTGCCATTTATATGCGTAGCGGGGTAATTAGATTGCATCGTTGAGATTGCTTTGTCCGCCTGCGGCGTCCTCGCAAAGACATTTTACTGTCATATTGAGTTCGTGGTGGTCGAACGAAGCCCCGATAAATCGGGATTTTGTTTCGCCAAGCGAAAACTTAATATCCGGGGTGGGTATTAAGGTATTACCACTTGATGCCGCAGATGCCTTTGTGCTATTTCTCCCCACCCCCCGGATTCTTCTCCCGATAAATCGGGATCTGAATGACAATTTTATTGTTAACCACGTAGGGACGGGCATTGCCCGTCCGCCAGGTACGGTAACATAAAGGCGGACGACCATTGGTCGTCCCTACGTTTTTATTTGCCATTGCAAGGAGTCCTAATAAATCCGTTCATGGTGAGCCTGTCGAACCACGAAGCAATCTCTATCGTTCAATATAGTCAGGGCTACGCTTTATTAATATATATATGCTTAGCGGGTAATTAGATTGTATCGGAGAGATTGCTTCGCTTTTCCTTCGGAAAAAATCGCAACGACGATTTTATTTGTCATGCGGTCTATTCGAGAAAGATTGCTTTGTCTGCCTGCGGCATCCTCTCAACGACAACTGTAAATAGGGGCAGGAAGAAGCACTCCGCGATTCTCTTCCTTTCGAAAAGGGAGATTAAGAGGGATTTTACAGGTTACCGGAATCAATGGAGCAACCCGCAGCAAATCTCCCTCATTCCCTCTTTTCCAAAGAGGGCAGATACCATAGCTTGCGTGCCATATCTGTGCTAACTGCAAACGGCTTGAATGTGTCATCCCTCCACCGCATCCCTGTAGTGCTCGATTCGTGTGGGTTTACTATTGTGGTCCAACTCTACGGCTATGAAGTCAATCCGCCAGTTTGATTCCAGTTTATCTTTTTCATCAAGATAGGTATAGGCGGTTTCAATCAGGTGCTTTTTCTTGATTTGTGATATAGATTCCTCAGGTGTGCCGAACAGGTTTCCGGTCTTGGTGCGAACTTCCGTAAATACGATGTAATCATTTTCCTGTGCGATGATATCGATTTCCCCGCAGGGGCAGCGGTAATTGATTTCTATAATACCCAGCCCGTTGTTTTTGAGGTATTCTGCGGCAAGGGTTTCTCCCAGTTTGCCGACTTCTTTACGCGACAGTTTCAACGCAGATACATTCCTTTTATCGGCTGGAAGGTGCGGCGGTGGATGGGGCAGGGTCCGAGTTTGTTGATGCAGGATATATGTTCGGCGGTCCAGTAACCTTTGTGTTTACATAATCCATACCCGGGGTACAACTCATCCATTTCGTTCATCAGCCTGTCTCTGGATACTTTTGCCACAATAGAGGCGCAGGCAATCGAGAAGCATAACCCGTCTCCGTGGGGGATACCTTTCTGAGGAATAGATACTTCGGGTAATTTAAGGAAGTCTATCAATAGAGTGTCCGGTTGCGGGTTCAGTTGTTCTATAGCCTGCTTCATTGCCATTTTGGTAGCCTGAAGGATGTTTACAACATCTATAATTTCGTTTGATACAATACCGATTCCGCAGGAGACAGCGTTATCACTTATAAATGAATATAGATATTCCCGTTTTTCCATAGTGAGCAGTTTGCTGTCCATTATCTGCTCTGTCCAGTCTCCGTTGGTATCAGGAGGCAGAATAACAGCCGCCGCTACTACAGGCCCTGCCAAACAACCGCGTCCTGCTTCATCAACACCTGCTATGTAGCAGAACCCCTGTGATGACAGCAACTGCTCTTCATCGAATGTCGGTTTACAAACAGCTTTCAATAAAAATCCTTTCAGGAGATTGCAATCTGTCTATTATACATATTTCAATTATTATTTGCTCGAGATTAAATAGTTAATTATATGAATCAGTATTTATATGCATTACCGAAAACCTGTATAACATCTGGCTGCTCCAGCGTTCTAACAACTTGATTGTATCCAGAGGATTTTCGGTTCTTGATTTTTCATCTGCTTCCCAGTTTTCATAGCGTTTTAAAACAAGTCTGTCCTGGGCTGTGATATGTCGTTTGAGCAATTCTTTTCTTCTGGCTACAAAATTGCCGTATTTCAAAAAATACCAGTCCTGTATTACAAAGAAGGTTGATTTATAAAGTTCCTTCATTGCATTTGCCGATTGCAGGAAATCTTTATCATATATCAGGGCATGTCTGCTGGTATGATTGATATATGTAAGAGTAGCCATAGCATTGTTGCGGATATCCAGAGCTGATATCGGACCGATAACATCGTTTGCATTTCCATATAAAATGCGGCTGCCGTAGTGAAAAGACACCAGGTCGTATCTCGGCCATATTCTGATTTCATCAAGGCTGCCTAAGTATCCGCAGGCACAATATTTATCAGGCATGTTGTTAATAATATCACGATACAGTGTAATATCATCCGATGTCACTTTATCGAGAATAACGTTTATATCCACATCACTTTCAGCATTTGAATCGTCTCTTGCTCTGCTTCCTACCAGTGCCACCAGCAGCAATCTGTCGCCAAAAGTATTTTCAAGGCTTTCAAGGAGTGTGTCCAACCATTTGTCCAGTTCAAAATTATTCGACATTTTATTTCCGTTTTTTGCACTAAAAGTGTAATAAGATATCCGTATTAACTCATCAACGCGTCAGGAGTTTCGATTATTCCTCCCCCCAGCACCTCATCCCCGCGGTAAAAAACTATAGATTGTCCCGGAGTTATTGCCCACTGGGGTTGTTCGAATTCGACTTCGCAGTCGTTATCGTTAAGTCTTATTTTAACGGGTGACTGGGGAGCTCTGTAACGGATTTTGGCTGATATTTGTTCCATTCGAGAGGGGACGTCCCCGGATATCCATGTTAGGTTGCCAGCACGCAACCTTGTTAAAAAGAGCCGGTCGCGTTCACCGAGTATGACAGTATTATTTGCCGCGTCGAGTTTGACGATATATCTTCTGCCGCTAGCGGATAATCCGAGCCCCTGTCTTTGTCCGATGGTATAATAAGCCAATCCGCGATGCTCTCCGATTATCTCTCCATCTACATCGAGTATATTACCACTTTCCGTATCTACATTTTCACTTATAAATTTATCAAAATCATTATTCGGAATAAAACAAATGTCCTGGCTTTCGTGTTCTATAACGGTATCGATTCCCAGTCCGACAGCGATTTTTTTTACCTCTGCTTTTGATAAACCGCCCAATGGCATAAGTAAATATTTTAACTGCTCCTGTTTTAGCATATAGAGAAAATATGACTGGTCTTTAACAGAATCGATTCCTTTTAACAGTTTAAATCCCTCTTCTGTCTCTAGAATACGCCCATAATGGCCGGTTGCTAAAAGGCTCGCTCCATATTCTTTCGCTTTCTCCAGCAGGGCATTGAACTTAATATAATAATTGCAAAGGACACAGGGGTTGGGGGTTTTACCGACTCCGTAATTATGACAGAAAGGCTGAATTATCTTTTTACTGAATTCAGTCTTGAGGTCTACCACGTGGTGGGGTATATTAAGTTTTTCTGCAATCTGTGCGGCTGTATCGATTTTTTTATTGGTGTATTCAGAAATAGACATTGTGATGCCGAAAACATCATACCCCCGGTCTTTTAACAGTAGAGCGGCAACAGCGGAATCGACTCCACCGCTCAAGGCGATAGCTATGCTTTTCATTCCACCGTCTTTTCTCCCATATCTTTATCTGCTGTAGTATCAGGTGTAGACTCTCCGGTTCCTTCAGAAGAATAGTTGTCCTCGATCTCGATTTCTGCCCCATTTCTTTTATTTAATAACTGGCGTACCTTTTGCCAGATTTCACGAGCAATGTCCTCTTTGTTTTTAGAAGCATCGATTACCAGCCACCTATCCGGCTCTTTAGCTGCCAGTTCAAGATAACCTTTGCGTATCCGGTTATGGAATGTGAGGCTTTCTTTTTCGAAGCGGTCGCGTTTTTGCCCGCGTTTTCGAGCCAGTCCCACACCGGGCAGAATATCCATAAGTATTGTCAGGTCGGGTTTTAATCCACCGGTAGCCAAATTATTTACCATTTCGACCGTTTGCATATCAAGCTCCCGCCCGAACCCCTGGTAAACCACGGTAGAATCCGTAAAGCGGTCGCAGATGACTACTTTACCTTCTTGAAGCGCCGGATTTATAACGGTTTCAACCAGATGACTGCGTGAAGCGTTAAAAAGCAGCAACTCGGAAAGGGGAGAGATGGGTGATGTCTGCCACTTGAGGCACTTTGTAATATCCTCTCCCAGCGGGGTGCCGCCCGGTTCTCTGGTCTGAATCGCCGGTATTTCGTCTCGGGTAAGCAGTTTATGAAGAACGTTCGATTGGAAGCTTTTTCCGCTTCCCTCACAACCTTCGAATGTAATGAATAAAGACATAATCAGGATTCCTTAAAGATACTTACCCGCCGGTTGGGTTCTCTGCCGGTGCTCTTGGATAAAAGGTTATTTCTTTCGGCCACAATGTGCTGCAGGCGCCGGATGTAGGCACTCTGCGGGCTGAGCTCGATGACTTCATCGCTTTCTCTGGCAATGTCGATTGCCTTTTCGGCTTCTTTAATAGCCATTCCCAGGGCATCCCCTCTGCCTTCACTTTTATTTATAATAGCAGCCGGATGAATTGTAGCCAGCATTTGTTTTAATTGTACCGGAGTATGCTTGCGCAGAACGTATACAGGCAGGTTCGCCGATTCCGCATCGCGTATTTTCTGAGGCCTGTTGCGGTAATAGGTCTTGGAGGTTATCATCATATCCGCATCTCTTAGATTATCCACTATATTTAAAGCTATATGCAGGTCCTTGGCAGCCTGTTCCAGCCGGATGCGGTTTATACCGAAGGGATAGAGTTTGGGGGAAGGCTGTCTTCTAACGGAAACCTCGCCTTTTTCCTTGGAATGCTTTTCTTTTATATTTAAAGGCTCTTCTTTTTTTATAACTACATCACCGTTTTCGTCCAAAGAACGTATTTCCGTAGCTACCGGAAAACCCCTTAGCAGAGCATCGATAGAATCACCGACATCAGGGTGTACGGCAACCTGATACCTGTCCTGTATCTCGACTACTATATTAAAGGTCGGAGGGGATTTGCGTTCCAATATAGTCTTCTGGGTACCTCGCCTTTTTGCCTCTTCATCTCCCAGTGTGACCGCCTGTATGCCGCCCACCAGGTCGGAAAGGGTCGGGTTTAGCATCAGGTTCTCAAGCGTATTGCCGTGTGCCGTCCCGATAAGCTGAACACCGCGCTCGGCAATCGTCCTTGCTGCCTGTGCTTCCAGTTCAGTGCCTATTTCATCGATGATAACTACTTCCGGCATATGGTTTTCCACTGCCTCAATCATTACAGCATGCTGCATATTGGGTGTAATTACCTGCATACGGCGTGAACGTCCGATGGCCGGGTGCGGAATATCTCCGTCACCGGCGATTTCATTGGATGTATCCACTATTACGACGCGTTTATTCATATCGCCGGAAAGCACACGTGCCGCTTCGCGTAGCATGGTAGTCTTTCCGATGCCGGGGCGTCCCAATAGTAAAACACTTTTACCGGATTGCACCAGGTCTTCGATGATTTTTATAGTACCGAATACAGCGCGTCCGGCACGGCAACTTAAGCCCACAATCTTCCCCTTACGGTTGCGTATAGCCGAAATACGATGCAGAGTGCGCTCAATGCCAGCACGGTTATCGTCTCCGAAATTGCCTATTCTCGACGTAACATAATCGATATCTTCCTGAGTTACTTCCTGATTGCTGAGGCATATATCACGGTTTGGGAAGCGCGCTTCGGGGAAACGACCCAGGTCAAGTACGATTTCCAGCAGGGCGTTTATGTCTTCCTGTTGCTGTAAAGGTTGACGTATGTGCGGAGGCAGAATCTCCAGAAGAGCGTTAAGCTCTTCATCAGTTACCTTTGGCAAAATTTCCCTCCCCTAATTTCTACCATCCTCTCGATGCTAACAGCTGGTCTTCCGGTATCTGTTTGATTTCGATTCCGGGCATTGCCTCTCCGAGGTCTTTGCTGA
>Ga0265294_10007443_pt1 | contig 12965 bp, 14 predicted proteins | sample MunlanPumphouse3_FD_192504 | JGI IMG/M metagenome (GOLD analysis project Ga0265294, IMG submission 192504) | Groundwater microbial communities from a municipal landfill in Southern Ontario, Canada - Pumphouse #3 | ecosystem: Environmental > Aquatic > Deep subsurface > Groundwater | place... | reverse complement strand
TATCGATACCGTCCTTGCATATATGAGAAAGTCCCTTTGTGGTATAGTCCCAACTTTCAGGCAAAGAAAGCATAAGGGAAAGTAAGCCTTTCGCCTTTAAGGATAACTCTGTATTTCTTAAATGGTGGTTAGCCATTACCGTATAATCCTTGGTTTTATCTACTCTGAAAACCGCCATAAACGTCACTTCCCTTCTCGCCTATATTTTATTTCAGCGTTCCTGCTCCCTCGTGCGTTTTTTATGCCATCCCTCAAGCAACTTAATTATGGTATCCTGCATTTGCTTTGGGGTGTATGACTTTGGAAAATATTTTTTCAAAGTATCTCCAGTAAGAGTAACCTTATCTAAATCGCCTTTCTTTTCCTCACTCATAATTGCACTCATTGCCTCAAGAGTTAATTTCCCTTCATTGCTGAATTTCTTTAATCGTTGTGCCTGTGAAAGTGAAGGAGTAGCCTGTTCTATATCCATTGCCTCAAGCAAGTCATTCTGTTCCTCTTCTTTAAGATAGGACAGCTCCACAGCAGGGTTAAAGGCTATTTTCTTTTCATCCACCATGGAAAGTATTTCAGGGATAAGATGAGTAAGGCGGATATATCTACGTACCTGGTCTTTACTAACTCCTGCATCATCACCAACTTTTTCAGCAGATAACTTCTGTGCAACTTGCGTAGAAGTTAAATCTGTTCTTGCACCTTGCCTCTTAATAGCCTCCAATTTCAACTTAAATGCAAAGGCTCGTTCACTTGGTAATATATTTTCTCTCTGTAAGTTACTGTCAACCATAATAATAATGGCAGCATCATCATCAAGATTACGGACTATTACAGGCATTGTTTCAAGTTCTGCAAGCTCACATGCTCTTTTACGGCGGTGTCCTGCTACAAGCTCATAACCTCCCTCATCACGTGGTCTTGCTATGGCGGGGACAAGCACACCATATTTCTTTACACTTTCTGCTGTATCAAGCATTTCCTCGTTATCTATCACTTTAAAAGGATGGTCTTTAAAAGGAAATAATTCTGTCAATGGTATCTCTACTACTTTTTCACGACTCTCATCGACTCTGCTTTCCTCAGTAGAAAACAAATCATCTACTGATGTCAGCTTTATGTTTTTGGCGGAGCTTTTCAATTTTCAACACCTCCTTGGTTAAATTTCGATACCCCTCTGCCGCTTTGCCTTTTGGGTCATGGGAGAAGATGCTTTTTCCCTCTGCACTTATTTCTGCGGCTTTCACGGAACGGGGTATATCAGCATCAAATATCTTTATACTGCCTCCATATGTTTCTTTTACCAAGGTACTGATGTCCTTTGCAAAATTAGTACGGCCATCTACCATAGTCAATAGAATTCCGTCAATTTTTAGCTTGGGATTTATCTGCCTACGAACCTTTCCAATGGTCTGCAAAAGCTGTTCTAAACCTTTTGCAGGCAGATACTCTGCTTGTACAGGGATTATCACACTATCAGCCGAAGCCAGAGCATTAACTGTCAGCATCCCAAGTGAGGGCATACAATCTAAAAGGATAAAATCATACTGTTTTTTTACTGTTTCAAGATACTGTTTCAGAACAGTTTCTCGGCTCATGGCATTTACAAGGGATACTTCCATACCAGACAGTTCTATATTGGCAGGAAGTAAATCCACGCCTTCATGGTGCTGTAAAATGCCCTCTCCTTGTTCAAGGGGAGTATCGGTAATCATTTTTCCCATTACTGTAGCAATAGTGGTCGTAAGTTTGTCTGGCTGTGGGTATCCTAAACTTATAGACAGACTTCCTTGTGGATCTGTATCTACTAGCAGAACCTTTTTTCCTTCCATAGCCAAACCTACACCTAAGTTGGCACAGGTAGTTGTTTTGCCTACACCACCTTTTTGATTGGTGATGGTAATTATTTTTGTGTTCAATTTTGTTCCTCCTTTCATACAAAAAAACGCTCACTTTTTTCAATAAAGAAAACGGTTTGCTTTTTAGATATAAAAAGAGAATGTCAGTAAAAAATGACACTCTCTCATTATTTCTTAACCTTAAATTTGCTTAACATTTTTACCTAAACCAATATATAAAAAACACCGATATAGACAAAAAATCCGATACATAAGAATACAGCCAGCGGAACACTTTTTTGTTTTGTTACCTTTGCATAAATGTAGGCAGGTAGCAGGGCGAAAAAGAGAATAGCTGCAAGTCCATTTAGTCCAAAGCAAAAGCCCATTGCAGACGTAAGCTTAATATCGCCACCGCCTACACCGCCATATTTTATAGCAAGGATAAATAAGCAGACACCCGGCAATAAAAATCCCACAATTCGTTGGGGTAACGTAGGATAAGGTAAAAGAAAAGCGGATATACCGCCAAATAGGACAATAGCTATCCATGTCCAGTCGGGGATAATCCGTTTTTTTAAGTCTGTAATAGCCGCCCACAGTATAGGAATAGCACAAAATAGCAGTACCATATCAATTACCCGTAGTGACATCATCGGAATACATGCTATCTACCACATTGATTTTAAGTTCCCCTCCAGTAATCCATTTAGACAGTGTTCCTCCTGGAGTGTGTACGTCGGTGACAAGAAGCTGTACAATATAATCTTTGTTATCTGGGAACCATACTGGAATATATAGTTTTCTGTAGTGGAAAGGTGATGATGGATTTTCTTTAAAAGTAAATTGGCTTCCTTCCTTGACTAAAGGAATGGCAGTTTCATATCGGTATTCTGGTAGATATACTTCTGCTGTCTGTGGAGCAATAATCATTTCTGACCTGTCATAGTTGGTGCTTACCGTGGCTGTAACACGGATAAAATAGCCGTAACCCGATTTCAAATAGCCCTTTTCTTTTGTATCATAATCCAACGTAGCGCTTACCTTTAGTTCAGCGTAGAATTGTCGCCATACAAACTTATTATTTTCGTACCGTTGTTCCCACCATGTAATTTTGGACTGTTCATTTCTTTTCGGTGGATTAGGTAATATCCGGCTTTCCTCTGGTTCCTCATAGGATATATTTTGTATAACAGCCTTTTGAGTATAGGTGTTGTTATCATTAGTGCCTTCATTCCCTAATGACTGTTCAGGGTTGATAATAGCAATCAATGTAATATCTTTATCAGCCTGCACATTGGGTGTATCCCATCGTATGGACACAACATTCCATGTATCCCTTTCCATCACTACCGCCTCAATACGCCTTGACAAAGACAATTCAGGAATTTGAAACAGCACGGTTACATTTTGCCCCGGAGTAAAGTCAAGGCTTCCTTTGTTTGATACCTTTACAGTGGTAATGACCGACTGATTTTCCTTGTACTCATCTGGCGTGATTCTTTGCACATCCAAATCATAAGGATGCTCCAATACCATGATTTCAGATGAAACGTAGTTGTTACCTGTGTTTATGTCTCTATACCCTTTAGGTGGTGATACTTGTGCTGATAGCTTTATAGGTACTCCTTTTGCTCCTGCTATACTGGTAACAAGGAATGCTTTCTTCTCAAAGGCTTTGAAATTGGCTGTAGGCGGTATAGTTGAAACTACCTTACCGTTGATAATGACATTTAGGTCAACGTCAGATAGTTCCTTGTCTGTGGAGTTTGCAAAGTATACAGTAAAGCTGTATTCATCCTGTTCATACACCGTAGGCGGCGATGATAGGTTTACCCATACGTCGCAGAGATTTACCGGGGGTATCTCTGGATTTTCAGGATCGCCTGGGGTGTCCGGTGGGTTTTCTGGATTATCCGGATTATCGGGCGGCTCATCAGGGTCATTGGGTGGATTATCAGGTTCATTCGGTGGATTGTCGGGATCACTTGGGTCATCTGGATTGTCAGGTTCATCAGGATTATCTGGGTTATCTGGATCGTCAGGATTGTTAGGGTTTTCGGGGTCATCTGGCTTATCTGGTTCATCAGGGGGGTGTTTTATCACCGTAATACTCGAAACAGCAGTGTTGTTAGCTGGTTTTTCATCTCTAAAGCCTTCTGGTGCTTTCACATTTGCCCATAGGCTATAAATTTCACCTGCGCCTCCTGCTGTACCTGTAATAGTAAAAGTTTTTGTTTCTTGGGACTTAAAACTTGCCGTTTTAGGAATTTCAGACAAGATATTATCATTGCTTTTCCCCTGTAATGCTACGGCTTTTAGTTCTACGTCAGAATTGTTAGTAAAGCTTACTGTATAGCTGTAATCTTCATATTCATAAACTGTACGGGGAGCAAGAATACTTGCCGTAAGGTCGCAATGTTCTGGAAGAACAGACGGCTCATCCGGTGGATTTACTGGATCATCGGGTTTATCTGGTATATCAGGCTCGTCGAGTGTTGGCTCTGGTTCAGGATCAATCACTTTAATAACCGCCGTGGCTGTATTATTGGAAAGATTTCCGTCGATAAAACCTTCTGGTACACCAATATTAGCCCATAGATGGATTTCATTGGCGGCAGTATCGGCAATACGTTTGATAGTATAGGTTTTGCTTATATTAGCCGAAAAGTCCTGCACTTTAGCTATTTCTTCAACCAAAATATCATCTACTGTACCTTTTAAAGGCACATCATAGGCTGCACTGTTTCCATTGTTCATATAAGTCACAGTGAATGAATAATTGTCACCTCGATACACTGTGGAAGGTGCACGGATAACAACCGATAAGTCGTTTCCGTCCTGAGCCTTATATTTAAAATAGAAGTCTGCAACAGGAATTTTATAATTGATTTTTTGCGTGATAGAGGACTGTGTCTTGCTTTCCCCATCTGTAAATTCCTCTGTTTCTGGTGTGTAATTCCATTCAAGTCCCATGTATACGAAGTTTCGAGATAATAAAATATCATCCTTGGTAAATGTAACGGATGTGGTCTGATAAGGGTAGAGTAACTCTGGTACTCCCTTATCCTGAGCTGTAATCCTGCCATAAACCTCCTGCTTTTTCTCATCGCACCAGGTGGCTTCCACATCAATTTTCACTGGTGCCTGATAGGATAGAGCTGTATCTCTCATGGTTTCAAAAGCAATCAATGCTTTAGGTGTCCAGCCGTAACGGGTGGTTAGCGGTTCAAAGTCTCTACCGGTATCATAAGTTCCATAGAGTTTGCCGGAATTAAAGCCATAGATTTCTACCACATTGCTTCCCTTTAAGATATAAGTTCCACCATCATGCCTACCAATCCAATCAGCAATTCGCTCCTGTTCATAGTCAGCAACAGTATTGGCATTTATAAGGTCAATACGCTGGGGTTCTTTAAAGGATTTTAACAATGTTTCACCTTCATAGATTTCTTTGACATTCATGCCTATGATGCGGTATCGGGTATCATAGGTAGCTTTGACTTGGAATATAACATTAGCCGTAATGGTAAGGACTGCGTTCTGGTCTGTTTTTGCTGTAATAGTATATGGACCACAAGCTTCTTTACTTTCAACGGTCAGGATATATTCAGAAGCTATTTTTTTGATTTGACCGTCGTATTCCAGTTGAATATCCGTAAGATTGCCTGTTTTAGCCGTGACTTTAATAGGTATTTCTGCTGGGAATTGTTCTACAGCTACCATGCCACTTTCATTTTGCAGACTGTCTATGGGAGAAATAACACTTATTTCGATGTCGCTAATCGGAGCAGCAAAGGCTTTACCTGATAGGAACAGGCAGCATAAAAGCATAAGGGGAATAATAAAGATGAATTTATATTTCATTAGAAACCTCCTTCCTCAATTCTATTGTTGACGCTGGATATGCTAAAGGGGAGCTTAACCTCGCCAGTTAGAAAGTTAAAAATACTGCGGGTTTTCAGTACCCCGTCCAGCGTCAGCCCGGGTGGATTATCAGTTGCGTTGATGTTTTTGATTTCAAGCTCATAAACCCATTCTTCATCAGCATATTTGTTAAGTCCCGCATCCAGCTTCATGTTTTCATGAAAATACTCATAAAGCTTTTCCTTTGCAAGGGAGCTGTCCAGCCGGGCATAGCCGTCCCTACGATATTCATCCATCATGGCATATTCCACAGAACTGTTTACACCTCGCTGGAGTACATATTCCACCTGCTGATACAGGCTTTCCATACGGAAATACTCAATCAGGATAGCAGATAGGGTCAAGATAAAGAATACGAGTATCAAAATGAATATGAAAGTGTCGCCCCTGCGGTTTTTTAAAATACGTTTAAAATTACCCACAGTTTTCTCCTTTCCGGCGCTCTCACTCTAAGAGCTTCCAATATTTTTCTGACATGCCGGTGATACTCACCCGCATGGGGATATCAATTTTAACAGGGGGCGCAAAAGACGGTGTGAAAATGGTAAAGGGATGGCTATATTTCATAGTTACTGTAAAGGTATCTCTCAATTGCATTTTCTGACCACCCTGATACTCTACATCCTCGACGGTCATCTCTGGGGATAGACCAGTTTGCTGTTTAAGCCGATAGAAAACATCATAGGCTTTATCAGATACCTGCCCTTCAAGCTCAATTACTCTGACAACACGGCGGCAGATATGATTTAAGTTGAGATAGGTGGTAAAGATACTTAAAAAACTCATGACCGTAACCATGAGCGTAATGACCACAAGCGTTTTAACCATCAGATCAAAATAACTGCTGCCTTTCCTGTTAAAAAGTAGTTTCATAAAAGGTAATGAGGGAGAATTTCTCCCCCATGTACCTCGGTGCTTTTTGTTCATCTTCTTGCACCTCCCGCATCAGCGGATATATTCATTTTGACTTCCATTAGCTTATTAAGCCGGTAATCTTGTTGACAATACTGTTCCAGATCTGTGTGATAGAGCCTTGATAAAGGGTCATGAACACCGCACCTACAACTACAACAATCAGTACAACAATAAGCCAGCCTGTCATCTGATCTCCGGATTTGCTTGCCAGTATATTTCTCGCTTTAAAACCTACCATTTGCATTTTGTTTTTTAAAGTTTTCATCATTAATACCTCCATATTTTTATTTGGTTTAAAGGGAAAGGGAGAGTAATGCTCCCCTTATGTTACAATCATTGAGTCTTTGTGCCTTTAGTTTATTAAGCCGGTGATTTTAGCTACGATACTGTTCCATACCTCCGAGATTGAATCCTGATAAAGTGTCATGAATACTGCACCCACAACTACCACGATTAAGACTACAATAAGCCATCCTGTCATTTGGTCTCCGGAATTATTTGTAAGTACCCTTCTTGTCTTTACTGCCATGCCTTGCATTTTACTTTTTACTGCTTTCAACATAGAAAATACCTCCATTTATTTTTAAATTTTAGTTTAGAAAGGGAAGTTTCTTCCCCTTGTATCACTGCCTTTTGGCTAAAATTAGCTCAAGAGACTGGTAATCTTGGTAACAATACTATTCCAGATGGTGGAGATGGAGTCTTGATACAGTGTCATAAACACAGCACCTACGACTACAACAATTAGTACAACAATGAGCCAGCCGGTCATCTGGTCGCCGGATTTGCTTGTCAAAACATTTCTTGCCTTTAAAAGAGCATTTGTCATTCTTTTCTTTATAGAATTTTCTCTCCTTCCCTCGATAATTTGGATTGCGGTTGTTTTGTTTTGCATGGTTAATACCTCCTGAAAATTTATTTGAAAAGGGTCTCCCCATTTTCACATTAAAAAAGGCCCCCCATTGACTTTATAAGGTGGGAGCCTATGACATAGAGCAGGCTGGCAAGAGTTACAGCCACAAGGGGTATGGATGCAATCTTGATCCTGCGGGGCAGCTTATTTAATTTTTTCTTTAAGGCTTCCTTAGCTTTAATATCCATATCTCTTGCAAGATACGCCAATGCCTCCCCTTGATGCTCTCCCCGGTGAAGTCCTATAAGGGCATTCACCAGAAAGGATACTTCTGCAAGACCGATGCGTTCATTGAAGTTTCTAAGGGCGGTTTCAATATTCTTTGCTTTCATCTCCATTACTAAAACTGAAACATCATAGTAGAATACATCGCTGGCTACCTTAAGGTAATCCTCAAATATCTGAATTAAATCCACCTGCACAACAGCCTTTTTACTATCAGCCTTGATATCATCCAGCTTATACAGTATGGAGCGCACAAAGCCTGGAAGCTCCATTTCAATGCGCATCTTTTTTTCCTTCATCTTGTCCTTAAGGTCGGTCATGAAGTGAAAATATACCACTATAGAAAAAATGAGTACAATAGGTACAAGATTTGTAGCACCGATTGCGAACAATAGCAGGGCAAGAGGCAATGTAAAAATGGCACATATAATAGCCCTTGCATAATACTCCTTTGGGGTAAGCTCTAATCCACCGCGACGGAGTGTAGATGCCATCCTTGCTTCCTTCACAGGGTCAAGGGGTATTAGCCGTGAGACGGGCTTTACAAGGGGCATTACAAATCGGTTTAACAATCGGCTCCCTGTCCTTTCTTTTTTATCCCGCAAATGCTTGATATTCTTTTTCATACTCATCTTTGGGATTTTAAGAAGTTGCCTGCAAATTAAAAATCCTGCCGCAGTCAGCAGGACGAATATGATAACTTGATAAAACAACGGAAAACCTCCTTATCTGTTTGATGGTTTTGTAGCTTTCATTACATAAAATGCTGTGCCAAGGGCAGTAAGCAACATGAGGATAATTAAAAATTTACCGATGGATGTCTTTGTAAGGATAAAAAACCATTCTGCATTAGAAAATCGCATCATAGGGATTATGGAAAACATCAGACCTGCTGTCATAAGATAGTCCCGCCATACTCTCACCATCATGCTGTCACTCTCAATTTGCATGGACTTTGCATCATTCATAGCTTTAATGATAGGAAACAAAGCAAACTTTAGTCTTCTGTCATGGTAACAGAGGATAAGGGTTTTTACCCACTCGGTAAAATAGCGGTTTTTAACTTTTGCGGATAGACGGTATAGACTATGCTCCACATTGGGATTGATAAGCCTGATTTCAGATACAAACTCATCAAATGGTGTGGGAGTTCTTAAATGAGATGGAATATATCGGTTCTTTTCCTCCACATATGTCTCCACTGCTTTAATAATATCGTCATTTCCGGCATATGCATTGGTTATAATGGACATGGTATTTTCCAATCCCTCGATTTCCTCTCTTGCTGTTCCAGAGCTTTTTACCGTTAGGTAAAAGTATGGAGCAGGAAGCAAACATCCTGCCATAACTGCTGCCAACTCAGTACTTCCAAAGAGCATAATCCCAGCCACAAAGCCGCCTACTACTGATACAAATACCATTACAAGGAATTTTTTATGTGTACATCGTGTCTGCCTGAGTAATGTTTCAAACCGTAAAGCAATTTTCTCGATAATTTTCAGTTTTGTTCCTGTAAGATACAAGCGACGTTTTTTTAAAGGATTTTGCTCTATGGCAAAAGGGTTTAACTTTAATAAGAGAAACATTGCAAAGTTTATAAGAACAAAAACAATAATCAGGGATAGATAAATTGAATTCACTGAGTCCCTCCTTCCGCAAAGCGTTGAATCTCCTTTTTAGGAACACCGCCAATTAGAAGCCTTTCTGCAAGAGTAGAAGAAATACAGCCTAAACGCTTATGGCTTCCCACAACCTTTGTAATCTTCCCAGACTCATCTCGTTCATAATGATCAACTACGTATTTAAAAAGGGTGTTGCCGATAACTTCACCATTTTGTACCCTTATGGCTTCAAAGATTTCCATATACTTTCTTGACTTATCAGGTAATTGCATTTTAAAAAGCATAATCGGAAAGCCTTCTACAATATTCTTTAAAAGCCTTTCTTCTGACAGGGAAGTTCCAGCCTCTAGGCACATGGTCAAGATTCTATCATAAGCCGTCCTTGCACTATTAGCATGGAGAGTGCTGACGATAGTGTGTCCAGTTCTTCCGGCTTCCTGCACTGTGAGGGCTTCTTTACCTCGCATCTCAGCTGGTACAAGGATTTGTGGGTGAAGTCTTAATGAAAGCTTTAATAAATCCAACATGGTGATTGGATTAGGTTCCTCCTTGGTCAAAAGGTGAATTACATCGTTTATCATCACACCATTTTCATCAAACTGCGCCAGTGATAGTTCCCGGGTGTCCTCGATGGTTACAATTCTTTTGTCCAAAGATACACAGCTTAAGATATATCCCATATCGGCAGTTTTTCCGCTGCCGGTGGCTCCTGCAATGGCTACTGATACGCCATTGTTAATGCAAAGGGTGAGAAAATCCAATTCCTCCGCTGTAGCTGTATCCCATTCAATCAGGTTTTCCCGTGTGATATAGGAGGGTTTTTGCTTTCGGATGGAGGCAATAGCTCCTGCATCTTGGTCAACACAAGGTGTGATAGCTCCTGACATTCTAATACCTCGTGCAATAAAGCTATCCCCAATGGGTTTTGATCCATCCAGAATTACATTCCCAAATCGGCTCATCTTTCTTACGATGTTAGAGCAGGCTTCAGAATTGGTGAAGATTTCATTAAGTCTAACCTTTTTGTCTTTGTATAGCACCCAAATTCCACTAAAGCCATTGATGTTTATTTCTTCTACGCCACCGTCCTTAAGATAAGAAGATAACAGCCCCATACCTGCCATATCATAATACACTGCATCTACCAGTTCGGAGATGTTGTTAAGGTTTTTAGCCACCAACTGCTCACTATTTAGGTAGCGCATAATAAGGTCTTTGAGTTTTTCCTCGGCTTCCTCCGAATATAATACCTGGGCAAGCTCTGCTGAATGGTTCTTAGCGATGATTCGCTGAAGCTTATCAAGGATTTCTCCATAGTCCTGAGCCTTTATACTTTCCCCACTGTCAGAACGCCGCTTATTAGCCCGATAAATCAGGTCATTAACGGAAAATCTGTTATTCATGACTCTATACCTCTACAGATTTCATCTGCAATTTTCTCCAGTACCTTGCTATAATGTCTGCAATGTCGATCATGGAATAAACACAGTGGAGTTCCCGCATTTTCCAGTTCACTTGCCTGCTTTACATAGGGTAGCTCATAGTCAAAGGAAAATTCCATCATGTTCTTATAGGTATTGTCGTCAAATTCTCCGTTAGGGGTCTGCAGTATATGGGTTTGTTTCTCTGCAATATGAAGTCCCTTTACAAAGTCCGAAACACCCTTTTGCCACATTTGTGCTGCTATAGATGGCTTATGCAGGGTAAATACCTTATCTGCCATCCAAAGGCCAACACCAGATATGGGATTAGTCATATCCGCTGCTCCATCCACAATGAGAATATCAAATACCAAAGATGCGGCATTAATCATCCTTTCTACTTCCTGAATGGCTACAGTATCACAAAGAAGCCCTGTATAATGCGTAGGCAATGATAGGAAAAATAGGTTTTTGCCTTGTTCATATTCCATAAACTTTTCTCCAATGTTTGGATTATCATCGTTCAATGCTTGAAAAAGCCCCTTTTCTTCAGGAACATTCTGACCAAAAAAGACTTGCAGGTCTCCATAGATAAGGTTAGTAGAAATGAGCCCCACCAACATATCACGCTTAGAAAGAGCGCAAGCAAGATTAACTGCAAAGGTTGTTTTACCGCTGTTATTGCCGCCCCAAACGGCATAGATTTTATTGCTCATAGTTCATAACACCTCGTTTCTCAAAAATTATGTGTAACTTGCCTGTATATTCGGCTTGGATAAGCTTTTCAGCTTGTGTATCAGTAACAATTAGGGTTACAGCTTTAGGAACAGTATCACCATTAGGTGACTGACCACTTTTTTGCTGTTCTCGCATTTCTGCTGTATCTTGCGTTCTTGCATTCTCCACACTGTAAACCTCCAGCCCTTTTAGTTCGGGATAGATAATAACTTGTGGAGAAGAATCCTGACCATCTGATACCTGTTCTAAAAATACTGCCACAGTTACTATATCTCCGTTTTGAAGGTGGGAGGAAAGTCCTGCCGCAATACTTTGTATGCTGATGGTAACAAGACGCTGGTTATTCTTAGTAATGCGGTCTAATAGCTCATTTGCAAGAAATCCTCCCAGTTTTTGTGGAAAGAAATAATCTCCCTTGATAATATTGGTCTGTGCAACCTTACCCAAAACCGTATCTTTGTCGTTGATAGCACCTTCAGGTAGTCCATAGCTTCCCACTTTCACGGTAGTAAGGTGATTATCTTTAATCTCAGTTCCCACTGGAATGTCCTCTGATGCCCTGAGTACCATAATCGTTGCACTTTTATCCTCATAAAACCTTGGTAAAAGCCCAAAGGATATAGCTGCTGCAACACTAATACAGAGGGCGCTTAGAAATATCCTGTTTTTTAGTATCTTCAAACTGCTCTAAGCCTCCTTTCGTTGTGATAAAATCAAAGCTCCTATTTGTTGTAAAATAAAAATGCCGAAGTGGTACAATTTACACCTTTTTGGTTGTTGGGTGTTCCTAAATTAGCACAGGTAGTTGTTTTGCCAGCACCATCTTTTTGGTTGGCTACGGCAATGATTTTTGCGTTCAATTCTGTTCCTCCTTTCAATTTTGGGTACAAAAAAAGAGCTATTCACATAAACTAACTCCTTTTTAGAAAATGGCATTATTCAATTTTATCTATATAAAAAAGTTGTCTACTCTAAATAAGAGCAAACAACTTTTTGTTTTCCTATTTAATTTTAATTATTGGCAAACTCCAAAATGTTTTAAGGCATCTTTTATTGCCTCTACCTTTTCGGGTGTTGGGTGTTTCCGTTCTTGTTTTAATTCTTCTACAGCATTGGGAGCATCGTACATAGGTAATCCCAAGTCTCTTTTTACTTCTGCAATATAGGCGGTATGCACCTTGAAATTATACTTGCTTTCTATATACTCTTGCATCATTTTATAGGTTACTCTTTCGCTTGGTCTATATTCTTCAGCTTTTCTCACTATCTCATCAATAGGAATCTGTCCTTCGTCATCACCAAACTCCACATTTATGTTGATATGTGTGTCTACTTTTTTGTGGGAGAGAGATACAACCGTCTCAACGTGAGC
>Ga0265294_10007440_pt1 | contig 12974 bp, 9 predicted proteins | sample MunlanPumphouse3_FD_192504 | JGI IMG/M metagenome (GOLD analysis project Ga0265294, IMG submission 192504) | Groundwater microbial communities from a municipal landfill in Southern Ontario, Canada - Pumphouse #3 | ecosystem: Environmental > Aquatic > Deep subsurface > Groundwater | place... | reverse complement strand
AGCAAGGAAAAGGAAAAGAAAAGAGTAAAGAATAACACCAAAGTTATAGAAAAAGGTAAGAATGAATAAGGTGAAAAAGGAAATAAAGGCCATTCTCTCGTAGGGGTCTTGTTTTCGTTCAAGGAATCTTTTAAATCCTTTAATTGAGGCAAGAATAAAAATAGCTAGAAATAGGAAAAGCCCTATCATACCTAAATCGTTTAAAAGGGTTAAAATGCTTGAAAAGGATTCAGAATATGTGGTTTGAAGTTTTGTAGGATTTACTTTTAAAAAAGTCTTGTCAAATGTTCCTAGACCTGAACCTAAAAAGGAGGGCTTTTTAGCAATTTCAATGCTTTCACTATAGCCTAATGACTGAATATGAGTTTTCTTTTCAAAGGAAAGACTTGGGTCTAGAACAAAGAAAACAACTGAAATAAGCGTAATTAAAAGGAAAACAAAATTATGCTTACCATTTAAAAGTGATGCCCAGAAAAGAAGGAATGAAGCAATGCCCAAGATAAACCAAGACATACTTAGATTAACTAAAACAAGACCTGCGCCAAAGACAAAAAAAGATAAGCCTAAAACACCTTTAATAGTAGGGTTTTTCTCTTCTTTAAAAAGGAATAAAAGAGCAATTAAGCCTAAGACATTTAAAATAGCAAAGGTATTTAAGCTAGTTAGGAGAATACGGATTTCAACGCCAAGCAATGTTTCAATCAAAAACATTGTGTTTAGGGTTAGAATGCTAAAAGCAAAAGCAAGCCCGAGTTTTCTGATGTGCTCTTTTTTATTGATGACAAGGAGGGGAAGAAAGAACATACAGGCGTAAAGCAAGAATGTGATCAAGGAATGCGATGTTCCGCTGTCTCTTAGTCCTCCTAAAAAACTACTTGTTTTGCTTAGAGAAAAAAGGAGCGTGGATAAACCTGCGAAGAGGAAGAATAAAAGAGCGAATAAAGGGATGGTTTTGTTTCCTACTTCTATTTTACCCTCCTTAATTGTCCCTATAATCCCTAAGATAGAGGTAAAGCCTAAAAAAGTTAATAAAATTACAATTTTACTTGCTTCAAAGGGAATACTTAGGTTGGTGATGCAAAAAAAAGGGAGAAGGAATATAAATATATAAAAGAAAAATCTGCTAGTCTTATTTAAACTTAAACTCATAACATTAATTTTTAATTATTTTTAACTTTTTTATTATAGCAAAATTAGGAAATTATTCAATATGCTTCTATAAGGTAGCTAGATACTTGATATGCTTTTCCGTTTGCAATTACAACTTTAGAAGTAGAATCTGTGCGTGCTGAAAATATTTGCCTAAGCTCATCCCCATCTTTTTCGAAGCCAACAATATAGTTACCGTAGTTGGCAATTCCAGCAAAATAGACTCTATTATTTTTGTCCACAACTGCACTTAACATGTCCTTATCTATTATTACTGAAGCTGAGCCTGCCCAAATCCATCTTTCTTCGCTTTCATTAAGCTTATAAAACCTTTTGCCTCCAGCCCTAGAGCACATCAAATAGAATTCATTGTCGAGCCTGAAAATGGTCCTTGCGAAAATCTCTTGCTCTTGTTTTCCTCCTTCTCTTTTTCCTCCTTGTTTTTTAAGAACTAATTCTACATTGCCAATGTCGTCTTTTTTGATTGCGCCCCAAGACACACTCTCGTTACCATTCTGGAGAAAAACGTAGACACTATCTTCTACTAAAATAGGGATTGCAGGGATTGCCGAGCCTGCTTTTATAATTCCAGTGATTTCTGCTATTCTTGCTTCTCCTTGCTGAGACAATCTGACCAATCCCTTATTTAAATCAATAAAATAAAGGTTGCCAGTTTGCGTATCTATGGTCATTTTGCTTATTGAGTCATAAGCGCTTTTTGGTTTAAATGAATAAAGATCGTTAATCTTTCCATTTTCAATATTCATTTTAGAGATGATTGATTCTTCACTTGTTAATTTTCTTTCAAAATAAATATGATTGTTGTATAGAATAAGGTTGTCACAAACAGCAGTGCCATCAAACAGCCATGTTTTTGAAACATCGCCTGCGTGTGAATATTTTATAAGGGCATTTTCTCCAAGAGAATATAGTGTATCTGTTAAAAATACACTTTCCGCTCCCTTTCCTGAAAATCGTTGCCTCCATCTTAAAATCCCATTTTTGTCATAACTTACAATAATATGCCCTCCTGCAAGATAGAAATTACCGTGTTCATCTATGACAGGTATTCTATCTACACCTGAGTCTAAATTATCTATTTGTATTTTACTAACCATGGGGTTATCATTTTGCGGACCTACACAAGGAGCATGATTGGTTCTCTCTGCGTCATATTCTTTAGAAGGATAGGGATGATTTTCAAAAGAATCATAATAAACATAGAATAAAAAGTCTTCATCCTCTGATATGTTTCCTTTATTATCTAATATCCTAACCTTAAACCTATAATCAACTCCCTCTTTGATGTTTCTTATTATTTCACTTCCCTGTATTCCTGTTGCGAGCTTTGGTCCTATAATCTTTATATCCTCTTCATTATTAAATCCAGTATTCTCAGTGTATTCTACCCTATAGCTTATTTCCCCTGCTTCAATTAAGTCTTTTACATAGTCAGGGAAATTCCAAGATAATTCAATATCTTGATTTACTGATTCTCTCTTGAAGTTTTCAATAGATGGGATTGTGTAAACAGAAGGGATGCCTGCTTCAATATCAATATTGTTATGGTTTCTGTCGTAGTATAGGCCATTCTCTGCTTTTTTTCTTAATAGGGCAACAGGAGGGGTTAAATCTGTTCGGGCACTCGGATAACGGTACAAACCTCGTGCTTGATAATATTCATAAGGCTTATCGTACGACTTCTTGTCGCTATCAATGTGCCACTCCCATCCAAAACAATCAATTTTAGCTTTTTTTCTTTCTTCTAAAGACAAACCTGTTATATCCTTATCAAAAAGACAAACTGTTAGATGGTCTTTATTATTAAGTATTGCTTCAGAAAGACTTATATCTCCGCCATTATCAGTAATATCTATTTGAAAGTATGCTTTGCTTTTGAATGTAATTCCAGAAAGAGCTGTATTAAACTTAATATCCTCACTAAATCCAAAAACTGTTAAATAAATACAATCGTTTCCTTGGCATGAGGGAATGTCTTTGTCTAATGGGTTGTAAAGTTTAATATATCTTCTGCCATCGTTGTATTTTGGTTGGTCAAGTTCATAGCTAACTTCGCTAACAATTAAACTTTCTGCGTATTCACTTTGAGTGCATTTGCCAGTATAAAAGTCAAGTAGATTGCAGATCTTTCCATTTTTAAAATGACAGGCGCTACTGGTCCCAATTGTTTTAACTTCTCCGCCTTTAACTTTACAATATTCTTTTAAGACTTCAATATCAATCTCTTCTGGCTCTCCTGCAGAGTTTTCAGCACGAGGGGTGCCAAAAGAACTTCCGAAATAGGTTTGCCAGCCTAAGTCGGGTCTTCTTTCCATTGATCTTTTATTCTCATTATCTCCTGCAGGCCATTTAGGGTCTGCTATAACTTCGTCTAAAAGAACACATTTATCATTGAATAGTCTTAGGCTTTCGTCGCTGTTTACTAAAGTACCTGTTTTGTAAACAAGGTCTGCTGTAATTCCTGGAATTGTGTCCTTGGTTTTTTCAAGTAAAAGGAATTTACCTGGTTCAACTTCTAAATCACCAAACTCAATTTGGATGCTTTCCTTTTTGTTTAATAATTGATAGCCTTTTAGGTTAATGGTTTCATTTCCAATGTTTTTAAGTTCAATCCATTCTTTGGCGTAATGTTCTGTTGAAATTCCCATCCAAGCTATTTCGTTTAAAATGAGGGTGTTTCTTGTTGGGGTGCCTAGTCCTGTTTGAGGACAATAAAACACTTGTTCTTCCTCTTCTTCTTTGTCTTTGTCTTTATCTTCTTCCTCTTCAACAGGCTTGCCTTCAGAGTTTTCAGCACGAGGGGTGCCAAAGGAATCTCCGAAATAGGTTTGCCAAGTTAAATCAGGTCTTCGCTCCATTGATTTCTTTTCTTTGTTGTCTCCTGCGGGCCAATTAGGGTCTGCTACAACTTCGTCTAAAAGAACACACTTATCATTAAATAATCTTAGGCTTTCGTCGCTGTTTGCTAGAGCGTTCTTGTAAATGAGGTCAGCTGTGATTTCTGGGACTGAGGTGTCGTCAGTTCTTTCAAGTAAGAGAAATTTACCTGGTTCAACTTCTAAATCGCCAAACTCAATTTGAATGCTTTCCTTTTTGTTTAATAATTGATAGCCTTTTAGGTTAATGGTTTCATTTCCAATGTTTTTAAGTTCAATCCATTCTTTGTTAACACTTGCTTCTGTGCCCATCCAAGCTATTTCGTTTAAAATGAGGGTGTTTCTTGTTGGAGTGCCTAAGTTTTCTTGTGAACAGCACTGTATCTTAGGTTTTGTAGAGCCTCCTCCTGACTCATATTCCTCTTCCTCTTCTTTCTCATTGATTGGGTTCCCTTTGGAGTTTTCAGCACGAGGGGTGCCAATCTGATCTCCAGAGTAGGTTTGCCAACCCAGGTCAGGTCTTCGTTCCATTGATTTCTTTTCTTTGTTATCTCCTGCTACCCAATCAGGGTTTGCTTCTACCATATCCTCTAACCCACACTTATTATTAAAAAGATAAAGAGTTTCGTCACTATTAGCGATGGCTCCCTTATAGATAAGGTCTGCTTTAACTTCTGGGACTGAGGTGTCGTCAGTTCTTTCAAGTAAGAGAAACCCGCCAGGCTTAATTTCTAAATCATCAAATTCAATTTTAATGTTCTTGTTTTTGTTAAATAATTGATAGCCTTTTAAGTTAATGGCTGTGTTTCCAATATTCTTAAGTTCAATCCATTCATCGGTTGATCTTTGCTTGCTTCCCATCCAGGCTATTTCGTTTAGAATAATGCTATTTCTTAAAGGAGTTTGATTTTCAAAAGCACAAAAGCTTATTTCCCCCTCTTTATCCTTCCCCTTGTTTTGTTCTTGTTCTTGTTCTTGTTTTTGTTCTTGATTATTTTCACTTGCTAATGTGCTATCTCTTTTCATAAGTTCGTTATAAATGGAGATTAAGAAGTTTTTAAAAGCTTCTTCGGACATCAAGCTGTCGATATAAGAGCGAATTATGCCTGGCTCTGAGCTATCAGAAGAACTTTTGTTTTGTTCATTTAGTTCAGCTACTTTTTCTGCAAAAGTGGGGTCTTCTTTAGCTACTTCTTCAATTGATTCTTCTATTTCTGTTAATTCCTCGATTGATAAATCTTCTATTAATTCAAGATCCTCGTCTTCAGAAGACTTGCCTGCAAGAAGGTCTCGTCCAAAGCCTAAGATGCGCCTTAGACTTTCTATGGCATTTTTGACTGGTTTTGCTATGTGTTCCTCGAAGAAAGATTCTTCCCTGAACTCAAAGTCGGGAACATGGTCAGGGTATTCTACAGTTATTTGGGTATTACCTTTCCAACTATAGCCAAAATTCTTATATTCTACCACACCTTTTATCGTAACAATAAAAGGCTTTATTTCTTCTTCGCTGATGTATATTCCTCCAATTTTTCCAGAAACTGCGTTTGGCGGAACTTTTAGAGCATGTGGGGAATAAAATTTAATAGCGACTTCTGAGTTTTTGTCGTCAATATATTTCTTTGAAATTAAATAGTTTATTTGTCCTGTGGCTACTCCTCCTTCTTTTGTTTTATAGTTTGCAACTAATGCCCCCGAACCTATTCTAACCTCATACTGAAATAATTTATTTGTTGCATACTCTACAGCTTTTTCTACTGTAATGTTTTCAATTTTCCCAATTAAGGCAGGAATGTCTGAAGCTAGTATTATTCTTGACAAAGATATTATTTCTTTTGTAACATTATATGCAACGCTTAATGGGTAATCCACTACTAAGAATTTAACCATGTTTTTAGTTGTAAATACTTTGGTCATCGATATTGCATCCTCATCTTCGTCCCAGTTTCCATACCCTATTTGACTATACCACTCTATCGCAAGCATATCGGGTACAGTTTTTAAAATTTTTTGAGCATCATTATTTTTCAAAGTCAAAAACTGTTCCAAGTTAGCTATATTGCCTTCTATTTTATCTAAATCTGAAGCAAAGACCGGAGTGCAGAAGATTATGAGAATTAAAAATGTTGATAAGAATATTTTTTTAAACATATTTTTAAATAAACTTTAAACTTCTAATAAAATGCTCTAAATGGTCGTGACATTCTTCTACTTGAGAAGAAAGTATTGATTCTACATAGTAAACTGCTCTTTTGCGAGCATCTAAAAAACTCACCATAACGTATTCTATTTTCCCATCAAAATCTTCAAGTTCTTCATAATTAGCAGGGGTAAGAACTATTTTCATAACTTCAATGTCTCCCACATTAAAAACTTCGCAGTGTGGATAGGAAGTTGGGTCTTCTTTAACTAATTCTATTTTCGCTTGCTCGCTGTCAAACATTGAAATAACTTCTTTATTGTAATCGGTAATGCCACTAATCTCGATTTTACATCCCTTTGTCCAGTCTTTGTAATGAACTAAAGACCTACTATCGACATCTAATTCGGGATCTCGAAGTGTAAGAAGTCCATGGGAAGCATTGTGCTCCCAGTGGGCAGGGATTTCCATTGATATTTTAAGGCTATGGCTGGTTAATCTTTTTTTATTTCCTAAAAGCTCAACTTCGATGCTATCATTATCAAAATAGTAGCGGTATTTCCTTACCTCTTTTTCCATATCAGTTAGGGTTAAATTAAGATAAAGTTGATAGCTGAAATAGATTACTAAAATGGATAGGATTACTAGAATTACGTTTTTTGTTGCTTTGTTCATATGATTGATCTTTTGTTTTTTTGTTCGGCTTTAAAAGAAGTTTGAAAATATTATTTAACAAACTTTAAACTTTGAATAAAATCGTCTAAATGGTCGTGACATTCTTCTATTTGAGAAGAAAGTATTGATTCTATAGTGTAAATTCTTCTGTTTTTAGTATCTGGGATTTTAATAAATACGTGATTTAACACGTTGCCACTTTTAAAAACTACTTTCAATGACTGTTTTATTCCTTTTTTTCCGTCTACTTCTATGGGTTCACAGGAGTCAAAGCTACAAAAGTCACTATCCTCTCGTTCAAAATTTATTAACTGAAGATCTTCGTCAAATGTAGAAACTCCATCTATTTTTCTATCATCTGCCATAGAAATTTTAAGCGTACATCCTTTTGTCCAATCATCAAAATCTCTAATAACTGATTCTACGTTAATATTAGAATCTATGAAGTGAAGACCGTCCCATGCCTTTTCATACTCGCAATGCTCTGGAATTTCCATTTGAATCCCAATTCTTGTTTCTTTTAAAACTTTTTTTCCGTTAACTATTTTTTGTGTTATCTTGCCACGTTCTTCAAAATTGTAATTGCCTGGTTCGTTTTGGCGTGCAAGTTCTGTATAAAGCTGATAACCAAAATAGATTACTAAAATAGATAGGATTACTAGAATTACGTTTTTTGTTGCTTTGTTCATATGATCTTTTGTTTTTAGTCTTTTCTTTTAAAAAAAATGCCGTAGTGGATCTTAGGCATTTAAGTTTATCTTTAAGTTTATAATAAAAGTGTTAAAACATTCTAAATATTCTCTATTTTGAAGAGAATGTATTGCTTCTATGTTGTGGTTTCTTCTTTTTCTTATCATATTTGTTTAAAATTTTTATAATTGTAATGATTTATTGCTTTTTTAGCAAAAATCCGCAATTTATGCGGATTCAAAGCTATAACCTTGTTTGTATAATAGTATCTTTATTATAAGTATTAGGAGTTCCCTCTTGGACATTTCAGAGATGGGCTTTTCTTGGCTAAATATGTCTTTAAATGTCTTTTCTATTGGTGGCTCTTTTTTTTCTTCAACAATTATTCTTGCCTGTATCTCGTAGTTATAAGTAGACCTAAGATTATTATGTAGTGTCCTGTCTGCCATGATTGGAATAATAATCAAAGATTCATAAGCTTCGTCCATTTTAGGAACAATAACCTTTCCCTCGTTTTTATCATTTAATTCAAGCTCTCCGACAATATTTCTTCCTGTCTTGGTCTTAGCAATATACATTGCTTCCATGTTTGTATTGTCTTCACCGTTAAAATAGATTTCAAGCTCTCCTATTCCTCCTGAGAACTTTTGCCACTGAGCTGACCAATTGGGCATTATCTGACCAATTGAAATAATGGCATTGCCTGAAAAAGGAAGAAAGTTTGAAAAAGGTAAGATTGTGAAATTCTCAAGCTTACTATTCTTAAAGCAATACTTATCATTTATTGAACAATCATTGATAGCAAGTGCAATAACAAAGTTTTTAAATACATCTTCAAACCTTTCCTCAAACCCTTTTCTTTTTAAAGCCTCATCAATACTTTCTATACCTACCTTGCTTGATTTCATTGAGTCTGACAAGATTTCTTTACCATAATTGTCTGCAATGTAATGAGAGAGCAGAGTGATTATAGCGTAGTTATAGACATTGCCATTCCATTCAACAAGAGAGATGCTAGGGTTTTTAAAGAATTCCCTTATTCTCTGGTCAAAATAGCCAAACACATTTTTGTCTTGTACTGCTGTTGCAGCGTATTCAGAGTATAATTCTACGAGCCAAGTGTGTTCTTCTTTAAAAGCATCACTTGCTATTTTTTGATTTAAGAAAATTAAATGTGTATATTCGTGAATTAAAAAAGCGTCAAAAAAAGGACTGTCTAATTTTCTTGCATCAAGATAAACTATTTCGCTTTCATTTGACATAGGCGCAACAATTTTTTCATACATATCAACTACTCGGATATAGCCTTTGGCATCGTTTCTAAGAGGGTGAAGCAAAACAACAATGTTTGGATTTCCATCAATGCCAGGGTTAGCCTCACTTCCAAAAATAGAGACTACTTTGGCTTGGCTTTTAATGAATTTCTGAGAGACATCTTTTAAATCTTGAATTGCTTTTTCTTGTTCTTCTTCTGTTTTTTCATCCCAAAAGTTAGTATCAATGTAAAAGTCTAAACCGTTTTCAGTTAAAATATGGATTGCTTTTAGAGTAGGACCTGCTAGATTTTCAGCGAAATTAGGATCAACGAAAAATGTTTTTTCCTCTAGGGAGCCAGCAAAAACAAAGCTTCCTACAAGGCAAAACAAAATAGATAGAAAAACAATTTTGAAAAAGTCTTTTCTCATTGTTTTTATACTAGCATAAACTTAAAAAAAACAAAAGGGTTTAAAGTGCTTTTAATGTTTTTTCAATGTTTTCAAAGATTGGGTAGTAAAAAAACCTATTTTTTATTCTTTTAATACGCAAGAACTTTCTTCTAACAAGTAAGTTTAAGTCTTCAGAAGCTGTTCTTCTTGAGACTTTGTTTTGTTTTTGGAAGGCATCAATGCTTGTTCTCTTGTCTGGATTTAGATAAAGGAATTGCAAGAGTCCAAACTGTCTAATGTTTAATCCCATTCTGCTTTGAACCTCTCTAGCTGTTTCTGTTTTCTTGTTTTCTTTTTTTAAATCATGAATAAAAGTGTTTAAAGACATACTGATTTGATCTAAGAAAAAGTCTATGAAATAGGTGAGGTCAGCGCTATCTTGAGTAGTGCGTACAAAAGAGATTAAGTATTGGTCACGATTATCTCTAATTAAGCTCCAAAGCGGAAGATAAGGGAAGATGTCGTAGTTATCCTTGAAGACGCTGAAGTAAAAGACATTCCTTGCAAGCTCATTATTTGCCTTTGTATAAGGTCTTGTATAGGCAATCCAAAAGTACATTATTATGGCTTTAATGATTGGATGAAATGTAGTGTTTTTGTTTGCAAAATCAATGAATTTGCTTAACTCATTTTGAATAAAGGAAGAATCAGGTGCAGTGTGATAAATAGTTTCACCTAAGTTGTCTTTGATAGAGGAATGCTCGTTTTCTCTTCTTAATCTGTAATCTTTATTTAGAGCAATATCTTTGTACATTTCATTTAAAAGCTCAAAAGAAATGGGCTTTTTAATGTGTTCTTTTTTAATATTTGTGATTGCATTGAAGTTAGCTAGAGTAATAGCTTCGCTCTCGTCTTTTACCTCATTTAAAAGATTGTTTGCAATGTATCTTTCCTTTGCGTTTTTTTCTTTTATTCTCTTTGTTTTGAATAGATCTATTTTAGATAAAATAGGGTTGAATTTTTGAATCCTTTTAAAAGTGAAATTAATATTACTTGGGGTTACAAAAGGAGTTTTTTGTGCATTAGTTTTCCTTAATTCCTTAATTAAAAACCAGAGTTCTTCTTTGAAATCAGAGTCTTTTAGCTGATCAAAGTAAAAATAGTTTTGCTCTGAATAGAAATTGTAGGCATTTAAAAATTCTGCTTCAAAAGGTAATTCTATTTTTAAGGATTCTCTTTTGGTTTTGGGTTTGTTTAGTTTAAAAAAATTAGGTGTGTTCATTATTCCTAACATACCCTATTCTCTTTTTTTTGTCAACTGTAGGAAGTGGGTTTTTTACTTCGTATGTGAAGTGTTTTTTTCATTGCTCAGACTTGAGGTTAGAAAGTGCGTTTAGGCTCTATGTGTAGCGGTTAGATTGAAGTCTAGGAAGTGGGTTTTTTACTTCGTATGTGAAGTGCTTTTTTCATTGCTCAGACTTGCTTTAATTTCAATTTGTTTTGTTGCTTAAATTGTGTGCCCGATAAAAATAATCAGCGCTATTTTCCCAAGTTCAAGAACAAGTTTTTCTTTTTGCTCAGGAGTCATGTCTTCAAAAAAAGAAGCCAAAACCGCTTGTGAATTTTCATTTAAATGAAAAGCTTTTTCACACGTCTCTATTTTCGAAGGAACGATTCTAAACTTGCCTTTTAAATTGTTAATGTGAAGAAAGCTTTTTCCTGGATCTTTGTTTTCCTCACACAAAACGACTTTGTTGTCTGCTGACATTAAAAGCAATGTTTTTACTTCTTCATCTTTGGTAGCAACATTAAATCCTTTTAAAGAAGTAGGGTTGGTTACTTCAAAAACTCCTTTAGTGGCTAAAAAGTAATCTGCTTCAGAATCTTTAAGAATGATTAGCTCTGTTTTGCGCCCATTAAAATCTATGCCTGGTATTTTGGTGTCTTTAGTAATTAAAAGCCCTGCAAAAGCGATTTTAACGGCTAATAACGACAATATTAAAAGCGTGGTGATGATGTATTTTCTCATGGTTTTGTTTTTTTAAATTAATCTTCACCCTTTTAATACAACTTTAGCTTGTTTTTATTTTGCAGAGAGGTGGAATAAACTCGATTCCCTTGCATTGTTTTTTTGCTTTGAGTTCTTTTTGCGCTTCAGAATAATTGTTTTTTAGCATAAGTGTAGTGGGCAAAAAGTATAGGTTTTTGCCCAGTACACATATTCTACTGGACAAAAAGTAAAAAGTCTGCTTTTTGACAGGTTTACGTTCAGTAAAAACCCTTTTATTTGTCTCAAACTTTTGGCTTATTGTATCAAAATGATACAATTAGAGAATAGGAATGACACATTCTCTGAAAATCAACAAGTTTAGATTTTGAATAAAAAAAAGGAGACTTTTTTTGCGAAGTGTCTTCAAAAACTTCACTCTTTTTTCGTTTTCCAGATGCTAGAAAACAGATCAGGTGCTTGGGGGTGTGGAATTTTTAACAGGCTTATCAAAAAGCGTGGCATTCTATTCCAACGCACGTTATCCGCGTGCACAGAGAAGATGCCATCAGAAGCAATGTTTCCATTGATGTCCGCCTCTACTGCAGCGGAAGCCACTTCGGCTTGGGATCGCCCAGTTTGGAACACTAGCAACAATCGATGCTCGTTCCTCTGAGAAAATTCCTCTACTTTTCTTTCAATAGAAGAGACGAACTCTTCCACGTCCGCCTTTTGGGGAAAAGGCGGGAGCTGGAGAACTTCTTCTCCAACAATAGCTTTCATCTTTCTTTTCACTCCTTTCCAAAGAACAAGTCCTTTATAGCTAATAAGGGTATTTTGTCAAGGGAATGTGTAGACCTGTATAATATTATACAATTGTAATTTATAATGCTTTGCTATAAGTTCAGTCTATTTAAAAGTTCTTGACTTATATCTGAAGTGTCAAGTACTCCTGAGGCTAATCTTGCAAGAGCTGAATCTTCGTCATTAAAGTAAGAGGTTTTCTTGACTTGTTCTCTTAGTTCATCGATCTTATATGCCTTAATCCTGCCTGAATTAATAAAGTTTGCGTTTTGGTTCTTAGCAATAACGTCTTTTTCCGATAGTGTTTCTATGTTCCTAGGGTCAATATAGCCTTGCTTTTGAGAAAATAGTCCTCCCTTAATCCACTCAAAATCATTTTTTGTATTATACCCTACGTATCTTTTACTATTCTTTTGACTTGTCAGAACAAAAAAAAGATAGGATGATGCTATCTTTTTATTGTACAGCTTATGTTTTCTTTTTTGTTTTTTAGTTTTTGGATCAACTGAATATTTATCAAGATAAATATTGCGCTCTTCCATTAAAGCTAAAAGTGTTGCCCCGATATTTTCTAGGTTAATCATTTCTCAAACAAGTTTAATTCCTTTTTAAGGTTTTCGTTTCCGTGAAAAGTAGCTCCTAGGGCTACCATTGGCTTTGTTTTGTAAGCTAGATTGGTAAGCATTTTTGCTCCAAAGCCACGTAATTCATTTAAACAACCATCTATTAGTTCTTTTTCTTTTGTACTAATATGATTTAAATCAAGATCCTTATTTGCTTTTTTATAAACAGAAGTTCCTACTTCAGAACTAAAGAAAATCTCTTCTGTTTTTATAACTTTTTTTTCGAGCAAGCTTTCAATATCTTCCTTTATTTCCTTAGCAAAAGGACCGTAAAAATATCTGATGTATTTGTAATCAGAAATCTGCTCTGAGCTTTTTTCAATACTAACTAAATCAACTAAATAGGCTAATTTCATGATTGAAGTT
>Ga0265294_10007438_pt1 | contig 12975 bp, 6 predicted proteins | sample MunlanPumphouse3_FD_192504 | JGI IMG/M metagenome (GOLD analysis project Ga0265294, IMG submission 192504) | Groundwater microbial communities from a municipal landfill in Southern Ontario, Canada - Pumphouse #3 | ecosystem: Environmental > Aquatic > Deep subsurface > Groundwater | place... | reverse complement strand
ATCTTGTTCTAAAGAAGATAAAACATTTCGGTACACTGTTCTTACTTCACTTCTATCAAATGACTCATCGCTATTTGAATAATGAGAGTTTAACAAATATCCGATACTATCAAAAGCGAAACTATTAATGTTATCTTTATTCAAATTATCAATTGAAGATAAAATTGCATTTTCAACACTTTTTGGCGCAATAAAAAATTTGCTTTTTGTAAATCCAAAATCACTTAAGAGATTTTGATTTATTCTCCTAGTAGCGTCTTTAAACATACTAAATCGACCATCTTCATAAACCGTAATTGGATCAATTTGAAAGAACACTCTGACTTCATTATCTTCAACATATTCTAATAAACCGCTTATATCTTGTTTACTACCTAGTTTATTTGAAATACCCTCACTAGTCATACCCATTGAAGTTAAACCGTTTGAGTCATAACCTTTGTAAACAACCATTGGTTGAACATCATTATCTACTAAAAAATTGATTATTTCTCTTACTTGATCAACTGAAGTCATTTCTAAATATTCATCGAAAATGAAACCCTTCTTTGTTTCAGAACCAATAATATCAATAAAAACTTCAACAGGCATATCACTATCGATTTGTCTTGAAACATTTGCTATATTAACCAAATACTCTCTATAAGCATTTGCCATCCCTACATAATTTGCTTCTTCTCCTGATAGAAACTTATAATGCATCACTAAATCACAACTGTTTATATCTTCTTCAATCACTAAACGTCCGGTTTGATTTGAAGCATCTGACTCAGAAAGAGGAGTTTGATATATACCTCTATAAGTAAACTCATTATAACTGTAATAGTATTTCAGGTTTCTTTTCGCTGGAGAAACAACTAAAGATCCATGTTCAGACCCTGATTCAATAATAGTTATAAATCCATGTTGATTAATACCATGTACCATTCCAAAAACAGGAAAAGCTAATTTTGGCTCACTATCCAAAGCATTTTGAATAGAATTATCCTGTCCATAATACCTAAACTCATATATATCAGTATGAACATCTATATCTTGATACCTAATTAAAGCCCCACTACCATCGGGAACCATAATGTATCCGGGTATAGAATCACCATAAACTGCTCCTAAAAAAGGAAATATTTTTAAATTTCTTAATTTATAAGTGTCTCCCTCTTCAATAGATTCATTTGGGATTTCAACAGTCAAGTATTCTTCATCAAGGTAAACCTTTAAAGTTAGAGAAATTTTAGACTCGCCAAAATATAAATCTGCTTGAAAACCATTGTCAATCAATTCATAGCTTGATGATGATAAAGGATCCTTCAATAAACTTTCTTCCTTTGTAGTATAAATTCCAGTTTCATTATTATAATCATAATATTTGATAGTCACTGCAGAATTAACAATGCCTTCCCAAGTAGTGTTGAAATTATCAATATTTTCATCTTTTGTTGCAATGCTAGAGCCATAAACAAAACCATCTGCTTTATTTAACACCCTAATTGCTTGAGAACCCTCTTCCATATAAAGAGTATAAAAATCATTATCCGCAACTCTAATAAAAGAGTTAGGCACATCTAAATAATTATTGACTATACTTAAGTCATCATCCTGTGTAAATTGGTTGCTGCTTAAATATGTTTCATCAAGAATATTGTCACCAATAGGTAATGAATCCAGTTCATAGTTCGATTTCTCTGCTTCAACAATCACCAAAGTAAGAAAGCCAATAACAAAGAGGCTGAAAATCAACATAATCTTCTTAAAATTACTAATTGATAACACGGAACACCACCTCCTTGATGAAGGATTCTAGAAAATCAATAAGTTGTGACCCAAAAACATATATAATAAATCCAATTAATCCAATTATAAACATAGTAAATAGAGTCATCAAAATATTTTTAAACGTTTGGATAATTTCATAATTGTGTACTTCTTTAATTGACAAGAATATCAAAACTAGCGTATAACTAATCATTACAAAACCAAATATTTGCAAAATAACTAACTCATTTAAAGTTAAAACATTACTTAAAATAATATAAAAAGGTAGAAATATAATAACTGGCGCGAAGCTATATATCACCGAAATAAATACGTCTTTCAAAAATCCTTCTCCATCAGATAGAGTTGCTATTAAGTAATTAGCAAAAACAAATAAAAAGATTACTCCAAAAAACTTAAGTATTTCCACTCCTAATCGAATTTGAATTTCTGCACCTGTGAAAATAAAACCAGTAAAACGTAAATATAGTAAATACTCAATAAACAGAACCATTAAAATCAAAAATGCAGTTAAAACATTAGATCTTTTTTCCCTCTTAATCTCATAACTTCCATCAATTGGATGTTTCATCATAAAGAACAGTAAAGTGAGTCTTCTAACTGAAGGCAATTCTTTAAACTGACCAATTTTACTGTTAATAGTAGCGAACACTTCTGTTTTTTTGTTAATAATTTTTACTGTATAACCAACCGCAATAAGTATCAACATAATTGAGAAAACTAAACTAAGGTTGTTAGTTAACCATATATCTCTAATTTTCCAATAAGTCGTTGAATAGCCGTTTATATTACTAGCTTTTAAATATTCTTCTAAAGCCATATCATACTTTTCAGATTGATAATAAGCTTTACCTAAAGAACTATGAGCTAAGGCAAAATTATCATTCTGCTTAAGTATATTCTCAAATAAAATTGTTGATTCTTCATACAAACCTTGATTATATAAATCAATTGCTTGATGAACCAAGTTTGTAAAGACAGAAGGTTGATAAGTTATTATTTCAGAACGCCCTTTATCTAATACAAAAATATTTTGATAATCATCAATTTGTATCCCTGTAGGTGTTTGAATTAAACCTAAGACATTAGAAGTACTTTTTACAACATCAAAAGCAAATAAGAGGTTACCATTAGGATCATATTCAACAATTAATCCATCATCATAAATCGCATAAACATATCCTAAAGAATTCACACTTATATCAACGATGTTTTGTTCTTCGTTGTAGTTTGTTGTTGTTAAAATATTATTACCATTAACATCAAGCATTTTTAAAGCTTCTACTGTATTAGGAGTTGCAGTATATACTAAAGACTTATTATTTATTGTAATATTTGTTGGAGATGGCGGAATATTAGAAGCATAGACTCCTGGTTTAACAAATACTTCAGCTATCCTTTCAATTAAAGATTTATCTGAAAGATTAACCCCAAAATATCCTAAAAACGAACCATCATAGTTTAACTGAATTACACCACTGGTCGAACCATCGCCAATAACATAGATATTTTCACCACTTCCAACTACTACTTTTATTGGAACATATGGTGATTTTTCACCAAATAAAGGTTCACTTGGTCGCTCAAAAGTTTTAATTAAAACACCAAAAAGATCATATTTATAGACTAATCTATTACTTTTATCCGCAATATAAATAAAGTCTTCTTCAGAAACAAAAACTCCAGTTGGTTGAGAAAGAACCCCAACACCTATTTCTCTAACCAAATTACCACTATAATCGATAACCACAATTCTTGAGTTACCAGTATCAGCTACGTAAACTAAATCATTTTTTATATAAATATCTTCAGGATTCGTCAAACTTATGTTTCGGTTTAGTACTCCAACAGGTGTATAAGCTGTTTGTGTGAAAGTTAGATTGCCTTCATAATCGACAGTATAGGTTTCATACGGATATTCATTTTCATAAAAACTATTTTCAGCCTTGACAGTTGGAATGTAAAAAGTCAGTAAGATAATTAGGCTTGTGAGTATAATGATTAGTATTTTCTTCATATTAAATCACCTACTTAATCCCTGAATGAGCCATGGTATCCATAACTTTACTTTGCATTACCAAGAAAATTACAAAGTTAGGCACAAACATAATTAACGAAGCAGCAGCGGCCATCCCTTGCCCGGCTACCCCGTTTGTTCCAGAAGTTAAGGTGTTCATATAGAATGCAAAAGTCTTTAAATTATCGTTATTTATATAAACAGTTGATGTGTCAGCACTATTCCATACAGATTGAAATGACAATATTACTATTGTAGCAATAGCAGGTTTAATTAGTGGCAATATAATTTTAGTGTATATTTGAAGTTCATTAGCCCCATCTATTCTAGCGGCATCTAATAACTCGTCTGGTATTTGATCAATAAATTGTTTAACCAAAAACAAACCAACCGGAACAGCTAAATAAGGTAATACATGAACAAAAAAGTTATCTATTAAACCTAATTGTTCAACTATTAAATATCGAGGTATCATGACAGCTATTCCAACAAACATTAACGCAATTGTATTAATCTCATTCATTATTTTTTTGCCTTTAAAATGAAGTTTTGATAGTGCATATCCTGCCATGGTTGAAATCAACACCGAGAAAAACAACACTAAAGCTGTAACGATTAGAGAATTAAATAGATAACGACTCATAGGAATACCTGAAGATCCAGTTACAGAAAATAATCTAACAAAATTACTCATAGTAAATCTTAAAGCAAAAAATCTAGGAGGATAATAAAACAACTCTTCCAAAGGTTTAAAAGCAACATTAAAGATGTATATTAATGGTAAAGCCATAAATAAAACGATAGGCGATAAAATAACTAAATACTTAATTTGACTTTTATGGAACCTAGATGGGTTAATTTTGGTTCCTAAGAATTTTGATCTAGCCATTAGTCCTTACTCCCAAAAAGTTTAAAAGCAAATCTACTAATAACGTAAACAAACAATAATAAAATGACAGAGAGTGCTGCGGCATAACCCATCTCATATTTAAAAAAGCCGTAGTACTCAATGTGATTTACAATTAATTGTCCGGAATACTGTGGGGTTGGATTTGAACCCGACAACGCCACACCAATTCCCGCAGAAGCAAATGTTCCTACAATCGCCATAACAGCTCCAAATAACATCTGTGGTTTTATTGAAGGAATCGTAATATAAATAATCTCTTGAAATTTATTATTAATACCATCAATATATCCTGCTTCATACATTTCTTGATTAACATTCAAAATCCCTGCCATCATAGCCAAAAACCCTACTCCCATCGACGACCATAAAGTGACTATTATCATAATCAATAATAAAAATTCCTGTGACTGCAAGAAGACAATTGGTTCTACAATCAAGCCAAGTTGTAATAAAACAGAGTTTAAATATCCAGAACTATCTCCAGCAAAAATAATTCTCCATAACACAGCCATCGTGACTCCTCCCGTTAAGGAAGGCGAATAAATGATTAAAGCTAAAGCAGTCCTAAGTTTTGGTGTTAGTTGAGACAAAACCCAAGCTAATAAAAATGATAGAATATAACTGCCCGGGCCAACAATAATTGCATACTTCAATGTGTTAGCCAGTACCTTTTGCATAAATATCTCATCACTAGTAAATAGATAGATATAGTTCTCAAAACCAACCCATGACGGTGCTCTCACAGTATCAAAATAAGTAAAAGAGAGGAATATCGCTACAATAACGGGAATCACGATGAAAATAGAGAACATCAAAACATACGGAAAAACAAATCCATAAGCAATTCTTTGTTGTTTAATTTGAGAAGAAGACTTTAAAAGCTTGGTTTTACTCATCTTCATCACTTGCCTTCCACTGGACAATAATCGATTCTTCCGCAAGACTATATTCTTTTAATATATTTCCTTCCTTATCCATATAAGAAAATTCTGCCATCTTACGATGTATTTCATTGTTCATTCTAATAATAGCGTCATTAAGTAGAACTCTCATATTTTCTCTATTTAAAACAACAGCGTTCCAAATATTCGATATTTCTAGTTCTACTTGATAAGATCCTGGAACTTTAGGCAACTCTTTCAAATGAGTCCATTGCTCTAAAATTATATTCAAGTCATCTTGATTTATGTTAAGAGCTGAAAAAGCATCTACATTTCCTGAATTCCATAAATACTCTGGGCCTAAAGTTGATAGTAGTAAGTCTTGGAATCTTACTTGCGTTTCAGTACTTGACCACCACTTCAAAAACTCCCAAGACTCAGTTTTTTTATCTGTATTTTTAAAAATCATATTAGAAGTTAATGCCCCTGGAGCTGATCTATCAATTTCTTTATTTTCATTTTCAACACCTGGTAAAAGTGCGATTGACCACAAACCTTTAATATCATTCGCCGCGTTCAAAAGTGTTGTATACATACCAAAATCACCTATTCCAATTGGTGATAATCCCAATCTGAAATCATTATAAAAAGAAGTAACCGTTGTGTCTATTGAATAAATTGTGTATAGTTCCGTCATAACCTCTAAAGCATTAATAGCTTCAGTGTTTTCCAAATCAACATTAAAGCCGCTTCTATCATACACACTAGATCCAAATTGAAATAAGAAAGGTAAAGTTGAATCAAATGATTTTAAAGATGTGGCACTAGATAAAGGTAAATAAAAATTCATACCATAACGCTTTAAAACAGGCATAATTTCTTTAACATCGTCCCAAGTATTTGGCACTTGAATATTAAGTGCATCTAAAATATCATGTCTATAGTACAAAACATAAAAATTCTCTGTATCTGGCAAACCGTAAAGACCATCATCATACATCAATGGAATTAACGCTTGATTATAATACTGATTCAAAACTGTGGAAAAATCCTCATCATCTATAAACTCAGTTAAATCAAGAATCGCTCCTCTTATTCCTAAATCATAAGGCAACCAAGATGCAATCCCCATAGCGACATCAGGGTTTGTCCCAGCAGAATTAGCCAATATTAGTTTACCCTCTGATGCCATAACAGAAATTTGTACTTTTACACCAGTATTCTTTGTAAATCCATCATCTGCCATTTTTTGCATCAAATCTGTGTATTGTTTAGAACGATTGACCCATACAACAAGCTCATCATCATCCGGATTCACTTGATATCTTTCGTCAAAGAATGACAAAAAGAATCTTTTAATACTAACCCATAGAGATTCAAAAAAATTTCCATTAGCATTTTCTAGTTTAACCTCAGTATGAATATAAAATTTATCTAAATCTAAAGGACTATTCAAAAGAAGTGATACTGCGCTTCTAAGTGTAGAGGCAATTGACTCTTGTGATGTAGAAAGCAAATTTATATTCTTAGGTATTTCATTAGGCTCTTCAGATAATATTTTTAAATTTCTAATAGCTATTTTAATCATTGAAGCTGCTTCAGACAGCTTCTTAGAAGAAGTTAATGCGTTTAGTTCATCATAAATATCTTCAAGATTTTTAGCAGCTAGTTCTAATTCATCCACAACATTCGGCAAATAATCCAGGATCTTCCAATCTCGAAACTCATCTAATTGATTTCCAGTAAGTTTTTTAACATTTAAAGATAAATCATTTACATATTCCAATATATCTTCTATTTCATAATATGCCTCTTGATATGGACTTAAATTAACAGATAGTGACAATTCATTAACTCCCTTACTCAAATAAAAAAGATAAGGATTTTCACCATCGCCAAGGGTTATATTTTGCCATGAGTTATCGTATTCAAACTTAATATAAGCAGCCTCTTCAAAAGGAATTTCTCCATTAATTCTCAATGTCCTAAATACAGCAGAATTAACATTATTAGATTGTTTTGCCTTAAATGTTAGATAATAGTATCCTTCTTTTTCTACTTCAACTCTATAAGCTACCATTTCCCTTTGACTATTATAAGATCCTCCTGAAATAGTATTAAGTTTTAAGTATTTCACTGAAAAAGGAGTAACTCCAACGCTTCTTGAAACTCCAGCTTGAATACTAGCTGCGTTTTTATAATCAGGAATTTCAGCTTCATTTTCGATCAAAATCTCATCTTCAATCAATTCAGCTGTATCACTATAGTCTTCATAACTAATTAACGCTTTTCTTCCTGAAATATCAATATTACCAATAAGCATTTTTCCTTTAATAACAGTAAAAGATATTTCTTGAGAACCTTCTTCTAAATAAAAAGCTAAAGGCTCTAAAAATAACCCCATTGGATCGTAGAAATCTTGATGAATCCATTTATTCTCTTGAATTTGTTCACCATAAAAATCATTTCCATAACGATCTAAGCTAAATCCATCAGATTGCTTCCAATGTTTATAAACAACTATTTGACCAGCTTCATCATACAACAAGCTGCCATTTACTTTTACTGCTAATTCCATATCTAAATAATCATCGCTTAGAGAATAGAAATCAATTGCCATTTGGTATAATCCAGTTAGATTAATATCTAATGTAAAAGTAATGGTTTCATCTGTTTGAACTAACACAACATCTTCTTCATAATCAAAAGAATCTTCTTTTAAAACCAAAGAACCGCCAAATATATCTTCAGCAATAATTTTTTTCTTAAAAGACGATGTATTAAGAAGGTTAGTATTATTCCATTCTTCAAGTTTTTGTTGATAATCACCAACAAAAATCTCAGGTTCAACTTCACTTGAAACCAAAGGATTAGCAAAAACTGTATGTGTAGATAAAGGAACTAATACAGTCAATATCAAACTAAATAATAACAATAGTTTTTTAGCCATTGAATCTCACTATTCTCCTTTAAAAAGTTTTATTCTGGTTCTACTCCTAAACGTTCATAAACTGCGCTTATAGCTTTACTTAACTCATTATTTGCAATATCATTCCATGAAGTTTTAACATCAGCATAATTTAATTGCCCGCTACGAACTAGATCAAATATATCTCCAACTGTTCTTTCGGCATCAAAATCCGCATTCCATCTAGCTTTAATATAACCAGGAACATATTTATTTGGTTCAATTACGAAACTACTATGAGCCACTACTTTTCTAAATTCTACAAATGTAGGATAAATAGCAAAGAATGCATCTAACAATTCTTCATTAGGTTGTAAAGGCGTCATATTCAAAGGTTCAACGCCTTCAACAGTTGTTGAAAGTTCTATTCTTTTCAAATATCCAGCAGCTCCAAAGCTCATCCACTTAGCCAACAGATAAGCTGCCTCTGGATTAGCGGTTGTACTTGACACACAAATCAAGTCCAATATAACCGGTATTTGATGAGCCGCATCTGTTCCAGGCGTTCCAATAAAATCCACATCAAAGCCAAGATCCGTCATTGAACCAATTATTGGAGTATAATTGAAAAAAGCTGCTAGTTGATTTGATTCCCATGTATTTGGTGTACCAAACGCTGCCATCTGTTCTTCTGGAGTAAGAGCATCATAGATTAAAGATTTATTTTGCATTAAACTAGTATACAAATCTAAAGTATCTTCAAACTCCTCAGAGTCAAGATTTAAAGCTATACCATCATAAGTATACCATCCCAAGTTTGGATTTAATTGAGCTGGATACCATTCCAACATCCTATCAATCCCCACAACGCCAGCTATTCCAGTACCATTTGTAACATTCTGATTAGCAATATCGGATACTTTATCTAGAAAATCAGGAAAAGTATCGTCAAAAACTGGAACATCACCATTTTGTTCTTCGAATAGACTTGTGTTTATAAAATAGCCAAAATAATATACCGCATAAGGTAAAGCCATTAACTTACCATTAAAATTGGCTGCTTCTCTCAAATCTTCAGAAACATTCATAAATTCAGGATCATCATAAGCTATATCCGACATATCTCTTGACCAACTGTTCATAATTGTCGTTTCTACCGAATCAGTAAAATATACATCAGGTAAAGTCCCTCTTGAAGCTCTAGCACCTAAAAATTCATTCCAATTTTGATCAATTTCTGAAGTTCCTGAAGGATCAGTAACCTTAGGTCTTTCAATTATTTCAACTGTAATCCATGGATATTCTTCTTCAAAAGCTTCCAGCATTAATCTCTCAAGATTTACAGAATCAACCGCGCCTAAATTCCATGCGGCATATGTAATCGTAACTGGATCTGGCATTTCAGTTGTTTGTGTAGATGAAGAAGCACTTCCGCTATTGTCTGTAGTTGTAGAAGAGTTACCAGTAGTTGATGAAGATGTTGATTGACAACCTACAAAACCCAAAACTAATAATGTGAACAAAAACAAACTCAACATTTTTTTCATAATATTTTTCTCCTTTTTTTCATTAATTAAATACTTACAACTATATGATGAACTAATCCATCTTGACAATCAGGCACTATATTGTTTTCCAATTTCACACCATCAAAAATTATCTTTTTTTCACCATTTCTAATTATTTCAAAAATATAAGTTGCATTTCTAAACTTTCTTTTATATGTTACGTGATTCCAATCGCTAGGTAAATTAGGCTCGACCACCAAGCCCTTAAAACTAGCTTTTATCCCTATGATATCCTGTACCGCTACACGATGTAACCACTGTGCCGAGCCAGTATACCAACTCCAACCACCTCGTCCATATAGCGGAGAAAGTGGACCATCCGAATTGCCACAAGTAACATAAGGCTCAGCTAAATAAACATCTGGATCCTTTGTTCTATTTGGAGGACAAATCCCTTTATATGCTTTATATGCCAACTCAGGATAACCAGCTTCTGCAAAAGCTGTAACTGCCCAAGTAGCTGCGTGTGTATACACACCTCCATTTTCCCTCAATCCAGGAGCGTATCTTGTTACATATCCAATATTCTTAACAGGTTTAGTAAAAGCAGGATAATTCAATAAAGTCCCGTAATCTTTTAACAAATACTTTTCAATTGACTTTATTACTACTTCAATTTTTTCTTCTGGGATAATTTTAGAAATTATCGCCCAAGCATTTGGCATTAAAAAGATTTTTCCTTCTTCGTTTTCATTAGAACCGATTTTTTCTCCATCATCATTAGTAGCTTGAAGATACCATTTACCATCCCAACCAAACTCTTCAAAAGTTTTTTTAATTTTTTCAGCGTGTTCTAAACACTCTTTACTAAAAGACTCATCTTCCATATAATTAGCTATATCAGAAAACTGATTTAATATTAAGTACAAGAACGATGACATCCAGAAAGATTCACCCTTCATTTTATGCCCTACAGCGTTTAAACCATCATTCCAATCATGACTACCCATCAAAGGAACCCCACGTTTAGAATACCTTGTTAGTGCTTTTTTAATTGCTTTTTTAGAGTGATTATACATGGATTCGCTTGGTCCATCCAAATATGGCACTTCTTCTAATAAAAAACCATAATCCAGTGTTTCTTCAAGATAATAATACATTACTAAAGGCATCCATAATAAATCATCACTACAGTTACTTCTTGGGCCCCAACCTTGATAAGTAACAAACCAATGATATACATCGCCTTCTATAAACTGATGTTTCGCATGAAGTTTTAACTGAGCCTTAGTTAACTCAGGTTTTGCTTCTAAGAAAACTAAAGAATCTTGTAATTGATCTCTAAACCCATAACCTCCACTGGTTTGATAATAAGCAGTTTTACCCCATAACCTACAACTAATAGCTTGATATTTAGCAAACGTATTCGTCATAAGATTAAACGAATCATCAGGAGTATTTACCTCATCACCATTTAATAACTCATCCCAAAAGATTTGTAAATTTTTAAAGGCTTCATCACTAGCTATAATATTAGTATACTTTTGTATTAAACCATCAACATCTTCTGCTTCTTGGTTAATATTATTTATTTCATCTTTTCCAATACTAGCGGCCCCTATAGTAAATACAATTCTCTTTTCATCTCCTGGTTCAATAACCATGGCGGTTTGTAATGCCGCTATAGCATCTCCAAATCTACCTTCTTTTCCAGAAAGTTTATCTTGTTTTAACCCTAATGGATGCTCTTCATTATTATACATACCGATAAAACTCTCTTTGTCAGTATCAAAAGACTTCACCTCTTCACTACAAGCATGAAAACCGATAAAATCCCAATCAACATTATTACTTAATCCATCTTTATCAGGAAAACCCCAATGATATTTTTTTAATTTTATTGCCTTCAAATTCTTATCATAACTTGTATCCATGAAGAGCTTATTAAACTCTCGATGTTCATCAGGGTGAATACTAGCTTCCCACTCAAAATATGAAGTTAAATCAAGGTTTTTAGAAACGCCACCTTCATTAATAACTTTAATATCTATAATCTCTAATGGCGCACCGGCCACTACAAAAACTTTCATAATCGTTCTAATATCATGACGTTTAAACTCAAAAATAGAATATCCCACTCCATGTCTAACAGAAAAATCCTGATAACTAGATTTAACAGGCATATAAGTTAAAGACCATAAATCATTCTTATCTAAGTCTCTTAGATAAAAGTATTTTCCCCAATTATCTTTTATTATATCTTGATACAATCTAGTAATTCGGTTTTGGGCAGCGTTGCCTCTCCAAGAACATCCTCCACCAGTTTGTGAAATCATAAAAGAATAATCTCCATTAGAAACAACATTAATCCACGGTCTAGGTGTTAATGGGTTTTTTATAATATATTCTCTTCCATTTTCAGAAAAATATCCGTATTTATTTTCTAACATTTTTGTCCTCCAATTTATCGAAACGTTTCGATAACTTTATAATTAAATTATACCACATGACTTTTACATATGCAAGCGTTTACAAAAAAATATGTGATTTTGTCTTCAACTGTTTTCAAAAAGTTATAAACCCGTTAATAAGACTCTCGTATTTTTAGTTCACCTTGTTCTTTATGAACATCAGTTTTATGTTTTACCAGTAAAGATAACATCGTCTTAGCTATTTTTCGCCCCCACTCAAATCTGTTTATTCGTACAGAAGAAAGTTTCGGACTAAAATAACTAGCTAGTTCGATATCATCAAAACCAGATATACCTATATCTTCAGGCACTCTATATCCTGCTTTTTGCAAGATTTCCATAATACCTATTGCCATTTCATCATTAGCACACATAATCATCTCCGGTAAATCTTGGTTCTTCACTAATTCTTCGGCTATTTTTGCGCCAGAAAGCTTTGTAAAGTTTCCCACATATTCAGCATAAACATCCAACCCATGATTATCTAAAGCTTCTTTGAAACCTGAA
>Ga0265294_10007437_pt1 | contig 12975 bp, 13 predicted proteins | sample MunlanPumphouse3_FD_192504 | JGI IMG/M metagenome (GOLD analysis project Ga0265294, IMG submission 192504) | Groundwater microbial communities from a municipal landfill in Southern Ontario, Canada - Pumphouse #3 | ecosystem: Environmental > Aquatic > Deep subsurface > Groundwater | place... | reverse complement strand
AGAAAAGGTGAAGACATCTTTTGGAAGAATTCCATTATGGTCAATTGCATTATTCCACCCCCTTTTGTTAGAGCAGTATAGCTGAGGTTGTGTAGGATTACAATATTAAGAGAAAGGTCCAAAGGTTGACCCATTATAAGGTGAAAGCATAAATTCTACTTGTAATGAAAGAAATGCAAGCTTTTGCCCGCATAGGTGCTCAAGACCAACAGATTAAATTAGAAAGTGGCGACCCCTGAAATAGATGAAAACGGAGTACTAGTAAAGGTGCGAGCCTTTGGTGTTGGGCCGAATGCGTTACAGTGTCTCAAGACTTTCTCATGCCATTACCATCTAATATGAGTTTTGTCGAAGGAGCTGCTATCCCTATTGCTGGAAAGACAGCACTTGAGAGTATGCGCGCTCTTAATCTCAAATCTGGCGATACTTTATTTATTGCTGGAGCATCAGGCGCTATTGGTACCTTAGTTATTCAACTAGCAGCAACACAAAAGAGTGTAGATTATTCAGATCCGAATTGGACACAACGTCCAAACAATGGATACCCGAGGGAGTAACGGCTGCGTTAGCCATTCAACCTGGTACGGTAGAAGATAGTATGGATCTTGTCAAAGATGGAGGCAAGGTCATAACTGTTTCAGGTGACGATCACGTAAAACCCAAAAGAGATATCTCTATTCGTCAAATTCAACATCACACAGATATTAAAGAAGCATTCATTAGGTTAATTTCCGATATTCGTGCCGGTTATATCCAATGAGTTATTGAGCGAATTTATCCATTTCAACAAGCTCTCGAAGCACTAAAGAAGACCAAGATGCGGAAAAAGTGTCATGAGGGTGTAATTAGCGGTGTAGAGGGGTTTTTTGCAGGCTAAAATCACATGAGGGTGTTGACAAAACTTTAACTTCAGTGTAATTTCAGTTTGCTACTAACGAGGGCGTAGCGAAGTTGGTTATCGCGACGGCCTGTCACGCCGTAGATCGCGGGTTCGAGTCCCGTCGCTCTCGCTTTGGACCGCTCTGGGTGTACTGGGGCGGTTTTTTGTATTTGAGGAGGTTCTATGCGGATTTTAGTGGGCATGAGCGGAGGAATTGATTCTTCTGTTGCTGCTTTACTCCTTAAAAAAGCTGGTCACGAAGTCGTTGGCGTTACGATGTCGATCTGGAGAGAGGGAAATCCTTTTTCTGGTGAACTGCGTAAAGATGCTTGTTTTGGTCCCAATGAGGAACAAGATATTGCTGAAGGGCGCCGCATAAGTGAACTGTTAGATATTGAGTATCATGTCTTGGATTGTGCAGCCCAATACGAACGGATTGTTTTAGAAAACTTCCGCAGTGAATATTTGGCGGGTCGAACCCCGAATCCGTGTATTTGGTGCAATAGTCTCATTAAATTTGGTGCTTTACCGCAAATTGCCCGAGAATCTGGCATTAAGTTTGATAAATTTGCAACTGGGCACTATGCTCAAGTTGCCCACAAAAATAATCGTTGGTTGCTGACAAAAGCCTTAGATGAGCATAAAGATCAAACCTATTTTCTCTATCGACTAAATCAAGTGCAATTATCACAAGTTATGTTTCCCTTAGGAACCATTCAGAAAGAAGAGGCCCGTCGGCTTTGTATTGAGTATGGGTTTTTTAGTGAAGAGAAGACTGAAAGTCAGGATTTCTATAGTGGCGATTATAGTGAACTATTGCAAACAGAGCCCCAAAAGGGTGCCATTGTCAATACCCATGGCAACACTGTTGGTGAGCATCTGGGATATTGGAATTACACTATTGGGCAACGACGAGGACTGGGCGTAGCCGCTGAGCGGCCTTGGTATGTTGTGGCTCTTGATGCTGAGAAAAACCAAGTGATAGTGGGGCATAATGAAGATACTTTTGAAAATAAGTTGCTGGCTGAGCGCCTTAACTGGATTGCCTTTGATGCACTGAAAGCACCCATAGAAGCTGAAGCGAAAATCAGATCGACTGGACGTGCTAAACCTGTATTAATTACACCACTTAAAGAAGGAGTCGTTTCTGTGAGTTTTGCTGAACCGCAAAAAGCAGTGACTCCTGGACAGTCTGTGGTATTTTATCAAGATAAAACTGTGCTTGGTGGTGGCGTCATTCAATAAGGTTGCTTGTCGAGCATGAACAAACTTGATTATAATACTACTGTATCCGTAACAACAAAGAGGAGAGTATTATGCGATTGATTATCCAACCCGATTATGAAAAGTTGTCTTGTTGGGCCGCCCGCTATATAGCAAAGAAAATTATAGAATTTGCCCCCACAGCTAATCGACCTTTTGTGCTAGGGTTGCCAACAGGCTCTTCGCCTTTAGGGACCTACCAGCAATTAATAGAAATGTATCGTCGAGGAGAGCTTTCCTTCAAACATGTGGTGACATTTAACATGGATGAATATATAGGACTTCCCGAAGATCATCCCCAAAGTTACCACGCTTTTATGTGGGATAACTTGTTCAGTCATGTCGATATCCCTCGATCCCAAGTAAATATTCCTAACGGTAATGCTAAAGATATTGATGCCGAGTGTGCCAACTATGAACAGAAAATTGCATCTGCTGGGGGGATAAAATTATTTTTAGGTGGAATAGGTTCTGATGGACATATTGCCTTTAACGAACCTTATTCTTCCTTAGCATCAACGACTCGCGTGAAATCATTAACCCATGATACCAAGGTTATGAATTCTCGCTTCTTTGGCAACGATATTTCCAAAGTACCCTCAACCGCGATTACTGTGGGAATAAAAACCATCATGGATTCCGAAGAGGTACTCCTATTGGTCAATGGATATGGTAAAGCGCGGGCACTGAAAGCTGCAGTAGAGGGACCAGTTAGCCATGCTTGGACCTGTAGTGCTTTGCAAATGCATAAAAAGGCGATTATTGTGTGTGATGAGCCGGCAACAGATGAACTAAAAGTTGGAACATGGAAATACTTTAAAGATATTGAAGCTGAACATTTGAATCCCGACTGTTTATTAGTAATCGGAGCAGATTCACCGTAAACCCATTTCAGTGGCGACCCTGATAACTGTAGCAGGGTCGTCTGTCATAATTGAGTCAACTCCCATCGAAAGGAGAGTTCGCATCTGCTTTTCATCATTAATCGTCCATACCTGAATTATAGCTCCACGTTCATGAAAGGCTTTGATGAAGGCTGGGGTAATTACGGTAATACCCCATTGTTTGACAGGTACTTGGAGAACAATAGTTCTTTTTCCCTTTAATGTTTTGGGTAATATTCTTAATTTTTGTTGAAACAGTAAACTTAATACTTCAATAGTAGTGAGACTGGTGAGAATAGCACTGTTTTTACGGCGCATAAGTTTTAAATTTGAGAGATGGAAACTGGCGCACAGAACGCGACTTTCAGCCTTATGGGCAACTACTACCTCTTCAAACGCATCCACTATAGCGCTATTTTTGCTTTTTAAATCAACATTAAAACGCTGGGACGGGGAACTTTCAAGAGCTTCTGCCAACGTAGCGATTTGGATTCCTTTGCCTCTAAAGGGATACGTTTTTCCATTGTCGGTAGTAAAATTATACCCAGCATCAATTTTCTTTAATTCACTAAGGGTATGATCTTCCACGCGCCCGGTGCCATTTGTGTTACGATCTAAAGTAGGGTCATGCCAAATCACGATATGGCCATCTTTGGAGAGATGGACATCTGTCTCTATTACGTCAACTTGCATACGTGTCGCACTTTGAAAAGCTTCTAGGGTATTTTCAGGATAATTTTTACTATCGCCACGATGGGCCACGACGACAGGAATTGGATTTAAGAATGGTTCTTTATATAGTTTACTCATGTTGTTTGTGTACCTTTAGACGGGCCATTTTGCAATACATTTTCTCCAAACGTTGCGCCTCTTTTTCACTTAACGTCGCTCGGGCGAGAATATCGCGGAAGAAGCGTTCTACTTCAGGCCGTTCATTTTGTTTATAGAAATTAATCTTTTCAAAAGAATCTCCAATAATAGTTACCAGCGATTGTAGGCGCTGTTCAGTAATAGGGGTGAATCCGAGATTAACTGTAATTTCTCGAAAAAGGGTATAGGTAATAATTTGAACAGCTTGTGCTAAATTGAGACTGGGAAAAGCTTCGCTAGTAGGAATTTTAACCCCCATATGACACAGTGCCAACTCGGCATCGGTTAAACCATCGGCCTCTCTGCCAAAAACTAGAGATACAGTTCCTGGCCCAAGGGTGTTAATACGATCGGCAAGTTGCTCAGGAAGGAGGGCAAAATATTTACGATTCTTTCCTCTTCGTCGACTAGCACCTACTGAAAGGATACTTTCGTTAAGGGCCTCCTTGAGAGTCGAGAAGCTCAGGTGGTTCTCATAGAGGTCATAAGCATGTAGCGCTAGAGTTTTGACCCGGTTGGCATCATATTCGCGTTCTCCGACGATGGCTAATTCGTTCATACCCATTGTTTTCATAGCCCGGCAGACGGCGCCAATATTAGCACCATCTTGGGGTTCGACTAGTACGATACGTATCCTAGCTAAATTTTCCTCTATTTCCATATGCTCTTTTCATATCAGATATTGCAGTATTATCCAAGCTAGCATATAGTGGGAACATGTTAGAAACTCAGAAACCTACAAAGGATGCTGGCAAAACAGCCTTAATGGTTATTGCCATAATCTTTATTGGGGCAACGCTAAAAATTGCCGATTCAGTGACTCTGCCCCTAGTAATTTCATTGTTTCTATTTCTGTTATTTAACCCACTCCTTAATAAACTCGAAAAGTTAAAAGTTCCCCGTTGGCTTGGCGTTGTTATCGCTATGATTTTATTGTTGATCATGCTGTTAGCAGCTGGCTGGTTTTTCTTTTTTACGATTGATAGGTTGGCACAACGACTTCCCATGTATATTAGACGGTTTACTGTTATTGATGCTTGGGTCGCTGAAAAGCTCGAGTTAGAGGCAGGGACAAGTTTCTTGACATATATTAATTTAGATTGGCAAGGATTAGTTCTTAGTTCACTTTCATCGGTCAGTGGTAAGGCTATTAATGTTGTTTCAAAGGCTTCACTGATTTACATTTTTGTTTTGTTTCTTTTATTAGAGCGACAATCTCTTATTCCTAAACTAAAAATAGCTATTCCCAGTGGAAAGGGGATGCGTTTAGCAGTTCTTTTTGAGCGTATTAATCGTCAAATATCGAAATATTTGTTACTAAAAGCTCTTATTAGTCTGGCCACAGGAGTTTTATTTTACCTTGCTTGTCTAGCCACTGGGTTAGATTTTGCTATTATGTGGGGAGTTTTAGCTTTTATTTTAAATTTCATACCGAGTATCGGATCGATTATTATTACCCTTATGACGATCGTGATGGCAATTTTGCAGTTTTTCCCTAATTGGGCCAATATCATCTATGTAGCAGTACTGATGATCTCAATTCAAACGGTATTAGGTAATATCTTGGATCCTCGTATCCAAGGGATCCAACTTAATCTTAGCCCATTTGTTATTTTAGTTTCTCTCTCCTTGTGGGGGTTTATCTGGGGAGTTGCTGGGATGTTTTTAGCTGTTCCGATTACCAGTATCGTCCAGATTGTTTGTGCTAATGTTAAATCTTTAAAACCGATTGCGGTCATGATTGGCAGTGGCAGATCGTATCGGAAAATTATTGAAGAAGAAAAACGTAAAGCACGTGAACGTGCTAAGCGACGTGCTGAACGGGAAAAGAAAAGATCTGCTAGAAATCAATCAAAATCACACGACAAAACCATTAATTTGCCTCAGGAGCAAGGGGATGTATGAGGAGGGGAGACCCACTCTGCTCGAACCAGTTACGTTAAGTGAACTTAATCCCTCTTCGGCTCAAGATGCGCTTAAACAGTTCTCAGATTACATCTGGTTGTTCTATCGGGAACATGGTAGATCTTTTCCTTGGCGCGATACCGTGGATCCCTACCGAATTCTTCTTTCAGAGCTTATGCTCCAACAAACTCAAACAGAGCGGGTGTTACCAAAATACCAATTGTTCTTAGATACATGGCCTGATTTTAGTTCTTTAGCCAAAGCTACGTTATTGGAAGTGCTCTCTGCCTGGAAAGGCTTGGGTTATAACCGGCGGGCGATTGCTCTTCGCACTATCGCCCAAGAGAGTGAGCATTATGGGTGGACCCTCCCTAGTGATTATGACAAGTTACTTGAGCTTCCCATGATTGGTCCGGCTACAGGGGCAGCCATTATGGCCTTTTCTTTTCAAAAGCGGTCGCTGTACCTCGAGACCAATATTCGGCGCGTGTTAATCTATCAATTCCATTTGGGCGAGGAAAAGGTCAGGGATCGACAATTGCTTCACGAATTGGATGGACTTTTGGATCTGCAGTGTGATTATAAACATTGGTATTATGGGTTGATGGATTATGGGGTATGGTTAAAAAAGCAGGTAACCAATCCAAATCGACGTAGTGCCCATTATGCGCGTCAAGCTAAATTTGAAGATTCTAACCGCCAAATTCGGGGCATGTTACTCTTGGTGTTTACTGAACAGGGACCACAGGATTTCAAGAGTCTCTGTCAGCAACTTCCATTTGCCCCTGAACGCATTCAGTTATGTGTAGAAGCCCTTAAAACGGAAGGTTTTATTGAACAGGTATCTGAATCTGCTCCTCGCTATCGAATATCTTCAGGAGGCTGATTTTGCTGTGACAGTATTTTTTTCTTTCCAGTCAACCAAAATATTACCAGCCATCCCGAGTAAGGTAATAAGAGCACCCCATAATAATCGGGAGCTGAATATCTCGTACAAATAATAATCAATAATAATGCTGGTGATTATTTGGGTAGTGCTTAATATGAGTGCTGAGTAAATCGCTGGTAGTTTTGGGATGACATAGTTGGTGCCCGAGATGACTAACACGGCTAGTAAACCACCTCCCAAAATCAAGAATAATGGAACCTCTCTGATTTGTGAGAAGGCTAGGATGGTCGGTTTGGCGACAGTGAGGCCATAGATAATAGCGCCAATGATGAAGCCACTAAGTGCGTTGTGTCGAGCACTATAAAAGACCCCTTTATAATCAGCAAAGCGAGAGTTATAGACCATTTGAGCCATGGAGATAATACCGGTTAACATGCCAAGAATGACATACGGGATAGCAAACGTTCCTCCTTGGGTAGCCATGACGATAATACCTACAAAACTAAGAGCCAAGGTAAAAGCTTTTCGGATGCTTATTGGATAGGTTTTTCGTCCCATGAAGCCGGTTAGATCGAAGAAGAGAGAACCGAGGGCTTGTCCGAAAACTGCTGTAGCTATTGCTAAGGAGGCTCCAATATTGGTCATAGTGATGAAACTTGCATTGAGAATAATAAATCCAAAAGCTCCGCCAAACCAAAAATACCAAGGTGCTTTTTGGCGTTGGGCTGGTTTGCCACGTTGAATACGGAGCGCTATCAAGATTAAGGTAATTGCAACCACCCCAATACTGTGACTAAAGAAAAAGGAGACTGCTATGGTTGAAACTTCACCAAGGCGAGTATTGAATACGACCATGAATGAAACCATGATACCGATAACGCAAGCCAGGAAATAATCAATTGCTTTGTGCATGCGGGAAGCTTAGCATAAGAGTGGTCTTTTCGAAAGTTGTTCGGTCTCTAGATGCACATTAATAAAAGATTGAATTGTGATCCTTGTCCCTCATGTAATGCTAGATCTTTCTCAATTGCTTGGAATATCTTCAGCGACGTGAGTCAATGAGGCTAGCGTTTTTTTCTTTCCAGTCGACCCAGACATTACCTCCCATGCCTAGCAAAATAATAAGGGCTCCCAATAATAACCGGGTACTAAATAGACTATACAGATAGTAATCGATGATGATGCTGGTAATGATTTGTACGGCACTCAAGAGGAGTGCCGAATAAATTGCAGGCAACTTGGGGATGACATAGTTAGAACCAGAGACGACTAACACAGCTAGTAGTCCACCTCCTAGAATTAAAGAGATTGGCACATTATTGAGTTCTGAGAGGGCTTGGACAGTGGTTTTAGCAGCGGTCAAGGCATAGATAATAGCGGCAATGAGAAAGCCGCTAATCACATTGTGCCGAGCACTATAGAAGACCCCTTTATAGGCCGCAAAGCGAGAGTTATAGACCATTTGGATCATGGTAATAATACCAGTAAGAATTCCAATAATCACGTAGGGGATTGCGAACGTTCCGCCTTGTGTGGCCATGACAACAATACCAATGAAACTGATCGTCAGGGTAAAAACTTTTCGGTTGCTAATAGGGTAGGTCTTGCGACCCATGAAGCCGGTTAGATCGAAGAGGAGAGAGCCGAGTGATTGTCCGAAAACTGCTGTTGCCATCGTGAGTGAGGCACCAATAGTGGTAATAGTGATGAAGTTTGCATTGAGGATGATAAATCCAAAAGCTCCGCCAAACCAAAAATACCAAGGTGCTTTTTGGCGTTGGGCTGGTTTGCCTCGTTTAATACGGAGAATTAGCAAGATAAGGGTGATTATTATAATTCCTATGGCGTGATTAAGGAGAAAAGAAACAGCCATGGTTGAAACTTCACCAAGGCGAGTATTGAATACGACCATGAATGAAACCATGCTGCCGATAGCGCAAACCAGAAAATAATCAATTGCTTTATGCATAAGAGAAGCTTATCATAAGGGAGGGCTTTTCGGAAGTTATCGGTGTGTGAATGTATATTAAGAAAAGATTAAATTATGCTACTATAGAAGCATTGCCTATACAGGCGAGGAGGAATTCCGTGAAAAAAAGATTATTAATTCTCATGGTGGCGACGTTTACTGTTTTAGCCTTGGTGTTGGTTGGTTGTACTTCCACTAAAGCGGTTAAACCCATTACACCAGTAGTAGAGGAGGTTAAGCCGCTTGAAGTTGTTGTTGAGCCTGAGGTAGTTCCTCCAGTAGCAGTTGTTGAACCTGTCGCGGTTGTACCTGAGACGAAAGTCGTTAAACTCATTAGTACTAGTGATATTCATGGCAGTATATTTCCGTTTGACTTTATACGTAATATAGAGGCAGAAACGAGCCAGCTTCAAGTTGCGTCGTACGTAAAGCAAGAACGGGCCAAAGATCAAGCAGTTGTGTTACTCGATAACGGTGATGTGCTCCAGGGACAACCCATTGTCTATTATTATAATTTTGTCCAAACAGAGGCCCCCCATATCGTTCCTGCAATCATGAACGAGATGCACTACGATGCCTCTTCAGTTGGCAATCATGATATAGAGGCTGGGCCTGAGGTCTATTTGCGAGTGTTGGATGAAGCTAATTATCCCTATGTAGCAGCGAATGCAGTCTCGATTGCAACGGGAGAGCCTGTTATTGATCCCTATGCAATTATTGAACGAGATGGGATTCGGATTGCCGTGCTCGGATTGACTACCCCTTATATTCCCAAATGGTTGCCCCAAAATCTGTATGAGGGTGTTCGCTTTGAGGATATGATTGAAACTGCTGCCAAATGGGTCCCCATAATTCAAGAGCGTGAAAAACCTCATCTGATAGTTGGGTTGTTTCATGCGGGAGTCGATGAGACCTATAGTGGTACTGCCGATGAGAAATATAATGAGAATGCGAGTAAGTTAGTAGCTCAGCAAGTTGAAGGTTTTGATGTAATTTTCTCTGGGCATGATCATCAAGATACCAACATGGTGGTACAAAGCCCTTCAGGGAAAGAGGTGGTAATTGTTGGTGCGCTGAATGCAGGTCGTTCAGTTGCTGTAGCCACAGCCACGTTTACCTACGATGAGGTCTCCAAGAGCTATACAAAACAAACTGTTTCCGGAGAGACGGTTATGATGAATACGTATGAAGCGGATGGAGAACTACTGAAAAAATACCAAGGGCAGAAAGATGAGGTGAAAGGTTGGGTCTCCCGACAAGTCGGAACGATTAGCGAGACGATCTCATCACGTGATTCTATCTTTGGCGATTCAAAGTTTGTTGACTTGATTCATGCGATACAATTAGAGAAAACTGGTGCCGATATCTCGATATCTGCTCCACTTTCACTCGATGCAACTATAAAGAAGGGACCGGTCTACGTCCGTGATATGTTCAGTCTATATCCCTATGAGAATTTATTATTTTCCATGGAGATGACTGGTCAGGAACTCAAGGCTTTCCTTGAATATTCTTATGCAAACTGGTTTAACCAGATGAAGTCATTAGATGATGATCTTATTAATTTCAAGCGAGATGCAGAGGGAAAACTCATTTTCAATACCCGTTATAATACCTATGATACAGCCACCCGCTATTATAATTATGATAGTTTTGCCGGGATAAATTATGTGGTTGATATCACTAAGCCGGCAGGGCAGCGTGTTACCATTAAAGCGATGAGCTCTGGAGAACCTTTCCTTTTAGATAAAGTCTACAAAGTTGCCATTAATTCGTATCGTGCCCAAGGTGGTGGTGGTCATTTAGCTGCGGCAGGGATTAGCGGAGATGAGACTTTAAAGCGGATCCTCTCCTCGACCGATAAAGACTTACGCTATTATCTTATGGAAGCTTTTGAAACCAAAGGTGAAATAGTGCCAACTGTCGATAACAACTGGTTGGTTATTCCTAACTTATGGGTTCAACGGGGAATAAAGAATTCATATCCTAAATTATATCCAAATAAGTAATAACTAAGTTCTTTAAAGATAGAGAAGGCCGTTTACAGCGGCCTTCTCGGTTATAGTGGACAGTTTAAGGAAGCATCGATACACTGTTGTCATGAAAATTAGCTATGAAGTTCCCGTAATTACTCCCCGCTCAACAGCGTTGGTACAACAAGCTTGGGCGATATGGGATGGGAAGGTAAAACCACAACTCTCGTTAGGACGGCTTGAACACCTAGCCGTTGATATCGTCTCTATGCGTGAATCGCTTGCTCCGCAATTAGGAACTCCATGTCTTTTCTTGTTTGCCTCTGACCATGGGATTGTTGCAGAGGGGGTAACCTCGAGTCCTCGGGAGATCACTTGGCAGCAATGTGAGAACTTTGCCCGTGGCGGGGGTGCCATTGGGTTGATGTGTGCCCAAAATGGGATCGATTTACAGGTTATAGATATGGGGGTAGCTCATGATTTTGATGCTAGTCTTGGCATCATTTCCCAAAAAATAGCTAGGGGTACCCAGAATTTTGCCCACCAGGCAGCCATGACCCAGGAGCAGTGCTATAAAGCTTTAAAGGCGGGGCAGGATGTAGTAAGAAAGAGTTATCGTGATGGGTACATGGTGGTTGCTTTTGGCGAGATGGGGGTCGGCAATACTTCTAGTGCGTCGGCTTTGATGGCTAGTTTGACCGGATATGATCTAGATCGTTGCACCGGCAAAGGGGCTGGGTTGAGCGAGCAGGGGCTTATGCATAAACGGGAAGTTTTGGCCAGGGCTCTAAAATTTCATGGCAAAATCCAAGATCCATTAGAGGCGTTACGTACCTTTGGTGGTTTTGAAATTGCTGCGATTGCCGGAGGGATGCTCGAAGCTGCCCATCTCAAGCAAGTAATCTTAGTCGATGGGTTTATTACCACTGTAGCCGCTCTTGTTGCAATTTTAGTTGCTCCCGCAGTTCAAGATTTTATGATCTTTTGTCATAAATCGGGAGAAAGTGGTCATGCAGCTTTGCTCGATCATCTTGGTGCAACTCCTCTTCTTTCTCTTTCTATGCGTTTAGGAGAAGGTTCTGGAGCTGCATTAGGATGGTTGGTAATTCGTCAAGCAATGGATTTATATCTCGGTATGAATAGCTTTAGCGGTGCGCAAGTCACCGATTCTGTAGAACTATTAAAAACCCAAGGAGTCAATGCCCATGCCTAAATCTAAAGTAACACTGGTTATTGGTGGAGTGCGCAGTGGCAAGAGTAGTTATGCTGAGGCGTTAGTGAAACAAGTCGAAGGGCGGCGGGTTTATATAGCAACTGCCGAACCTTTTGATGCTGAAATGCAAAGCAGGATTGCCCGCCACAAAGAGGCAAGGAAAGATTATTTTGCTTATACGATAGAAGAACCTAGAGATGTAGCACTAGCTTTGGATTCTCTAGACGATTCTGTGACGGTAGCTCTCGTGGATTGTATGACAGTTTGGATGGGCAATCTTCTGCATTATCAGGGGCTCCGTGATAGGTATGAAGAGGTCGATTCTTTATTAAAAGTTTTACAAAAAAATAATAAACAAGTAGTTATTGTGACTAATGAAGTTGGCCAAGGAATAGTTCCTGCCACCGAATTAAGTCGGCATTTCCGAGACCATGCCGGCTGGTTGAACCAAGCCTTAGCTGCCCTAGCGGACACGGTAATTTGGATGGTAGCTGGTATTCCAGTTTGCATTAAAGGAGAGTTACCTTCATGAAAGGATGTGGTTTAGCCAGTGCGGTGCGAACTTTGACAATTTTCCCCTTCCCAGGCCAAGAGAGTGAAAGCCCTGCTACGACCTTCTATTGGTTTGTTCCCATTGGTGCTTTTTTGGGGGGTCTCCTCTATACAGTGGCCCTCTTGTGCCAACCTCTAGGCGCTCCGTTATTAAGTGGAGCTCTCATCATTGGCTTACTCGCTTATTTCACGCGAGCGTTTCATTTAGATGGCCTTTGCGACATGGTTGATGGCTTTGGTGGTGGTTGGACCAAAGAACGCAAACTGGAAATTATGAAAGATTCTCATGTAGGTGCCTTTGGGGTTATTGCGTTAATAATTACTCTTTTTCTAAAAGTGGCGGCAGTGGCTCTCCTAGTTGAGCGTGGCGGACTTATTACTCTGGTGTACGTTCCTTTGTTCTCACGATTTTTGGTCGTGGCTCAAGCAGTATGTAATCCGTATGCTCGTAAAGAAGGAGGAACCGCAGGTCGCTCAGTTATCGAAGGGCGTCTACGCCATGTTCTAGTAGCTCTTGGATGGGTTGTTGGAGCTTTTTTCTTTGCTCCCCTTGTCACCGTAGCAGCAATGGCTGGAT
>Ga0265294_10007436_pt1 | contig 12976 bp, 13 predicted proteins | sample MunlanPumphouse3_FD_192504 | JGI IMG/M metagenome (GOLD analysis project Ga0265294, IMG submission 192504) | Groundwater microbial communities from a municipal landfill in Southern Ontario, Canada - Pumphouse #3 | ecosystem: Environmental > Aquatic > Deep subsurface > Groundwater | place... | reverse complement strand
GCCCGTGCTATTCCTGTAACCTTAGGGATTTCTCTTTCTTCTGCAACTAATTTGTTTTCAACCGGATCTGTGAAATATAATGTGATTAGCTTCGTCTCATTTGTAAAGGTAGTAACGTCCCCGGGAGTCTCGAAAATTACTGTGGGTTCCTCGAATAAAGGATCATTCTCCGCCACATTCTCTCCGCTTTTAAAATCCTGTTGTACCTTATCTAATAACCCACAACCTGAAAAGGCAATACATAGTAACAAAAAGCTTGTAAATAAAAGGGCTGCCCTTTTCATCTCTTTCCTTCATCCTCCTTCCTCTCGAATTCTCCTTACATCATATTTGTCTATTAAAAAAATTATGCCTACCTTTTACGCTTAGATAAGAAAATAAAAAGGACTGCTTCACTTTAAGAAACAATCCTTTCTTAGTTAACTTCAACTTTCTTCAACTTTCTTCAACTTTCTTCAACTTTCTTTCTTACGATGTCGATAATATAGTAGACCGCTCCCTATTACGATCGCTATCGCGCTTACCACCTGCGCCACTCTCAAATTTGCAGTAAGCATCAGACTATCCGTACGAAAGCCTTCGATAATAACACGACCTGCCGAATACAAAACAATATAGAAAAGAAACACATCTCCTCGATGTATCCATTTTCTTCTCCGCAACCAGAGCAGAAAAATAAATACACCTACATTCCACAAAGATTCATATAGAAAGGTAGGATGCCGATAGGCTCCATCTATATACATCGCCCAGGGTAATGTAGAAGGGTCAACCTCATAACCATAGGCCTCTTGATTAAAAAAATTGCCCCAGCGACCAATTGCTTGTCCCAGAATAATACTAGGTGCAGCTATATCGAAAGCCTGCCAGATATTAATTCGATATTTTCTTAGCAGCAAATAACCTGCCAAAAAACCGCAGAGTAGCCCGCCATGAATAGCCAATCCTCCGTGCCAGACGGCAAAAATCTCCGTTAAATTCTGGCTATAATCCGACCAATTAAAGAGGACATAATACAACCGAGCGCCAATAAACGCTGCGGGTATCACTAAGAGAATGATATTTAGTACATGGTCCTGATTAAGCTTAAGCTTTTCGGCCTCGCGCAAAACCAAGAAAGTGCCGAGAAGAATCGCCACAGCAATCAGGATTCCATACCAATAGATGGGATGTGAACCAATACTAAATGCCACTGGATCAGGAATATTTATCTTCATATAAACAAAATCCTCCATAAATACTAGGGTAACCCTTTCTATAGAGAGTAAACCTGTTCTCCCGTCAATATGTTAATCCCGGCTTGACGAATGACTGAGATCGCTATTTCGGGATTCTCCACCCGGATAATTACCAGGGCACTTTGAGAAGTGGTCCCCAAAAATGCATACATATACTCCACGTTAACCCCTGCTTCATCTAGCTTCTCCAGTGTGCCAGCCAACCCTCCCGGAGTGTCGGTAACCTCCATAGCCAAAACATCAGTCATGCTTACGGCAAAATTATTAGCCTTCAATACTGCATAAGCCTTATCCGGATCATTCACGATGAGGCGTAAAACACCAAAATCAGTAGTATCCGCAAGGGACAACGCTCTGATATTAATGCTTTCATTTCCTAAAACCTGGCAGACATTTGCTAACCTGCCTTTTTTGTTCTCTAAAAACAGTGATATTTGTTTAATCACAACTTACACCTCCTTAAATTTTTCTGCGGTCAATTACCCTCTGCGCTTTTCCTTCACTCCTTGGTAGAGTATGAGGTTCTACTAGTTTAACCTTAGCCGCGATACCTAAGACAGACTCGAGTCTACGCCGGATTTTTTGTCCTAAATCCTCTAAACCTTTGACCTTATCCGAGAACATCGCCGCTGATACTTCCACCTGAATTTCCAGTTCATCAAGACTTCCTTTTCTATCAACAATAAGTAGATAATGCGGTTCCGTGCCGCCTACTTCCAAGATTACACTTTCCACTTGAGACGGGAAGACGTTAACCCCTCTGATGATCAGCATATCATCAGTTCTGCCCATCACGCGATGCATCCTGACATGAGTCCTCCCGCAAGCACAAGGCTCTTGGATGAGCATGGAGAGATCCCTGGTGCGATAGCGCAGCATAGGTAGTGCTTCTTTGGTTAAAGTGGTAATCACAAGCTCTCCTTTTTCTCCATAAGGTAACTTTTCGCCCGTGACCGGGTCAACAATTTCCGGGATAAAATGGTCTTCAAAAACATGTAGGCCTTTCTTTTCCTGGCATTCACAAGCAACCCCCGGACCAATTATCTCAGAAAGCCCGTAAATATCTACAGCACTGATATTTAAACGTCTTTCTAATTCCTGTCTCATTCTTTCGGACCAAGGTTCGGCTCCGAATACACCGTATTGTAATTTTAAGAGCGAAGGGTCCTCTCCTAGGCTTTCCCAAACTTCGGCCAAATGAATAGCATATGAGGGAGTGCAGGTCAAAACTGTTGTCCCGAAATCCTTCATAATCATCAACTGACGAGCCGTATTACCGCCAGATATAGGAATAACCGTAGCGCCGATCCGCTCAGCTCCATAATGTGCACCTAAGCCACCGGTAAAAAGTCCATACCCATAGGCGACTTGAACCACCGAACTTTTGGTTGTCCCTCCACAGGTTAATGATCTGGCCATTAGTTCAGCCCAGGTATTGAGATCTGCACGAGTATAGCCAACTACTGTCGGCTTGCCCGTCGTTCCCGAGGAGGCATGAATTCTTACAACATCGGACATGGCCGTAGTAAACATATTAAAAGGATAATTATCCCGCAGATCCTGTTTGGTTGTATACGGAAGCTTCTTTATATCTTCTAATGATTTAATATCGCCAGGTTCTACTCCCGCTTCCTGGAACTTATTACGATAAAACGGTACATTATAATAAACCCTTTCTACTATATTTTTTAACCTCTCAATCTGCACTGCTTCTAATTGTTGATGAGGCATACATTCATAATGTTGATTCCAGTACATTTTTTATCCACCTGCTTTCTAATTATTAGCTTTAAGTATATGATATTTGTTAAATTTTTGCTATAATTTTTTTTACTTCATAAATTTTACTTAGGCTAGCTTACAACGCCTAAAGGAAATACTAAAACTGTATATTAATATAGGAGGGACAACACTTGAAAACTTTTTTATCCTATTTAGGTATTGCCGTCGGTTCTTTAATCTCAGCCTTCGGTTTAAATTGTTTTATAGTTGCTAATGGTCTGGCAGAAGGCGGTTTTACCGGTCTTGCCCTTGTTATTCACTATCTTACGCACTGGTCTATCGGAGGAATAATATTAGTTCTAAATATTCCTTTATTTATAATTAGCTTCATCATGTGGGGAAAAAATTTCGTATTTAAATCTTTGCTCGGAGTTATTGCCCTTTCTGTAGCTATCGACCTTACGAGCGGATTTAGTTTTAAAACGGAGGACCTGCTTATTGCTGCCCTATATGGCGGTGTATTATCAGGAATGGGCATCGGTATAGTGCTACGCTCAGGGGCGACGACAGGAGGCGTAGATATAATAGCCCGAATCATCTTTGAAAAAGCGGGCATCAGTATGGGCAAAGTATATTTCTGCTTTGACCTCGCTATTATTTGTTTGGTTGCTTATTTCTTTGGTTTAGAAAAAGCCCTTTATACCTTAGTGGCTCTCTATGTATTCAGTGTAGTAATCGATCGTCTTGTCGAAGGTGGTAATGAAGCCAGAGAAATTACCATTATCTCTAAAAAAGATCAAGTTATTGTTAATGCTATTATCAATAAATTAGATCGAGGCGCCACCATTTTAAAAGGTTCCGGTGCTTATACCGGCAAAGAAAAAAATGTTCTCTATGTAGTCATCAATAAACATGAATTACTGCAATTAAAAAAAATCGTCAAAGAGGTTGACCCTAAAGCTTTTATAATTGTCAATAGCGTCTACGAGGTTTTAGGAGAAGGATTTTGAGCTTTACTCTTTCTCCAGACGCGCCCCTATTTGACGTAGTTTTTCCTGCACCCATTGGATTTGCTCAGCGCTAAAATCTGCCGGTCTTTCCCCATGAAGCACAGCTCTTGCCGCGGCAACTCCTGCTGCATCCCCCAAGACGGCTAGATTAGGCAATACTCTGATCTCTGCCCAAGCTAAAGAAGAACAACCCGTTGCATACCCAGGGAGCAGAAGATTCACACATTCTTCTACTGTCAGCATGGAATATGGTAAATAAACCGGGTTTTTCGGCTGACCGCCCTCCTTAAACCAATCCGGTCGTAAATATTCGGTTACCGGCCAAACAAAACGATTCTTTTGCCAAAGATCATCGTACATATAAGCATTAATATCCATCATGTAATAAGCTAAACCGATTCTTTCTTCATAATTATCTGGATCCTCGCCATCCTGAGGACCACTTCCCGCATGCTGAACCTCCCGTGTCGTTAAAGCAGCAGGCTTACTATGTACCGTTTCACGCAAATACATAACCTCACCGACGTGCGGCTGATTGTTTTTGTCCGGTACCAGTTTTGCTTCCCCAAAACCAAGCATTTGCCCGTTTTCCACTACTTTAAACTGCCGCAAAGCCTCTAAAAATTCCGGCTTTTGCACTACCTCTCTTGCTTCACGCCACGCCTGGTCAAGAGCTTTCTGACCCTCCAGAACCTTACTCCGTTCCATCTCCCGTGCACGTCCATCTACATCAAAAACCAGGAGCATATTCAGCCACCATTCTTCACTACCGGCTCCATCCTGTGCGGCATTAATCGGTTTAATGGCAAAACCCTGAGGACCATATTGCTCATTAAACTGCTTTACTATCGGGTTGTTTTGCCATGTTTCTTTTCCGCCGATGATTGCCCAGCCGCCAAATTGATCAGTAACAAATTGCAGATCCCCTTTTTGCTCAGGTATCGTTGGGATTTTTACACCTGTAACCTTAAACATCAATGTAGCCGCTTGTTGCCTTACCGCTCCGGGTTCTTTCAGTTCCTCCGGCGGTAGATCTTCTGCCGGCCAATCCTCACGTCCTACAAGCAAAGGGCTGCTGCTCAGATGGGCCAGTCTGCCTTCATCAGAAGCATCAATAAAGACCTCGCCTTCTATTTTCAGACGACCCCTGCTCCACGAAATATACCCTTGTTCATCTCTAAAAACCGGTGTCAGAAGAACAGAGTTGATAATCCTTCGGTTATTAGCTATTTTCTCTGTTTTTACTTTTTGGAGATCCTGCTGAAAAATAATCGTCAAATTAGGGAACTGTTCTAATTCTTTTTTAAGCGTTTCAGCCATCTTCTGTGTATTATAAAATTGTCCGTTTTCCTTAAACCAGCGCAGGAAAGAACCTTCCGTCACAATTTGATTCTGCCAATAACGGATATCGGCGAAATTCTGCCCCCCTACCGTACCAAGTCCTCCCAAATACGACGCAGACTCCGGTACAATCAGTAAAACCTTTTTTTCCGGTGCGGTTGAAGCTGCACTATAAGCAGAAGCACAGCCTGCAAATCCGCCGCCATAAATAACCACATCATAGGCCATAACCGAAGTTGTTAAGTAGGGATAAACCCAATAACAAAAAGGTATAAATAATATCAGTAATATTAATACTCCATAAAAAAATAATTTACGCATTTTTTCACCCTTTACCATTCTTACGTTTTTGATGCTATAATTTTTGCCACCCTGATTATAACAGATTTTTACACAGATGAAAAAAGTCCACGGTTCTAAAACTACCCGTAGACTTTTTTCATCCTATATCTTTACTCTAAAGAAACAAACCTTTATTTGTTTTTACCTTCTTGTACTACCTCGGATAAAGACGCAGCTAGTGCCGTTAAATTCTGAATCTCCGAAGGAATAATAATCTTTGTTGATTGCCCATCTGCAACCTGAGCTAACGCCTCCAGACTCTTAATGGCAATAACCTGATTATCCGGCGCAGCATTTTTCAACATTTTTAAACCTTCGGCTGTTGCTCTTTGCACCTTCATAATCGATTCTGCCTGCCCTTCCGCTTCTCTAATCATTGCCTCTTTTCTTGCTTCTGCGATAAGAATCGCCGACGTCTTTTCTGCTTCCGCATTTAAAATTACTGCTTCCTTATGCCCTTGGGCTACACGTATAGCCGCTTCCTTTTCCCCATCTGCCCGCAGAATAGCTTCTCTTTTTTCTCTTTCTGCTTTCATCTGCCTTTCCATAGAGTCTTGAATTTCGGCAGGTGGAACAATGTTCTTTACTTCAACGCGGTGAACCTTAATTCCCCAAGAACTCGTAGCTGCATCCAGAACACTTCTCATTCTAGTATTTATAACATCACGAGAGGTCAAAGTCTCGTCCAATTCTAGTTCGCCGATAATGTTTCTTAAGGTTGTTGTGGTAATATTGTCTATAGCTAAAAGCGGATCTTCTACTCCATATATATAAGATTTAGGATCTGTAACTTGATAGAAAACTACCGTATCTATAGTCATCGTAACATTATCCTTAGTAATAACGGGTTGAGGACGGAAATCCTTAATCTGCTCTTTTAAAGACACTACAGCTGAAATTCTATCAATTACTGGAATCTTAATATGTAGACCAACTAACCAGGTCCCTAAATATGCACCTAATCTTTCAATAATATACGAATCCGTTTGCGGAACTACTCTAACATTCATGACAATTATGGCAATTGCCAAAATAAGAATAATAACAAAAAACATTCTTTCGCCTCCTTTTTAATAATTATGCACAGCTTGCGATTTTTGAACTATTAATACAACTCCCTCAATATCCACAATTTGCACTCTTTCGCCTGCTTCTATCGTTTCCTCAGTAGCTGCTTCTGCTGTCCATATTTGGCCTTTTAGCGTTACTACACCACTGAGAGGGGGAACGATTTTTTCTTCAACTATTCCCAATTGCCCAATTAAAGCCGGAATACCAGATTTCATTGCTCCAATCTTAAAATAACCTTTTGCCAAAGGTCGAAAGAATAGTAAGAGAATTATTGCTGTAGTTAAAAAAAGAATCACCTGAAATTCCCAAGAAACGCCAACCCAAGCAGCCAGAAAAGCGACAAGTGCCCCAATCACAAACCAACAAGTCGTTAAGCCCATTGTAAAAGTTTCTATCAATGTAAACAAAACTGCCAAAAGCAGCCAGAGCCAAGGGTTATCGAAAATAAAGATAGCGTAACCCCCTTTCTTTCCTTATTGTATTTTTTAAGTCCTTATCAGAACCTCCTTAACTTATTATTAAATAATATTCACATCTTTGTAGGTATATTACATTATACTACAATTTTATAATATCTATTTGATATTTACAAATTTAATCTTACTTTTTAACCTCTTTTTTTACACATTACGAGCAAATTTTTTGTACTAAAGCGATTTCCCTCTCATAACCTTCATTATCGTTGGGAGTTTCTAAAATTATAGGGATATCTTGCATGTCCGGATCACAGATTATTTTTTTAATCGTATCGAGTCCTAGTTTCCCTTCTCCTAATTTGGCATGCCTGTCCTTTCTGGAACCTAGCGGAAATAACGTATCATTTAAATGAAATGCTTTTAATCTTTCCCACCCTAGCAAATGAGTAAATTCTTCTTTGATTCTATCAAAAGCAGAGAGATCATACCCTGCCCCGTTCAGGTGGCAACTATCCAGACACACCCCTAAATTAGGATGATTATCACAAGCAGCAAAAATTGTAGCAAAATGAGCAAAGTTATAGCCAATCTCTGTACCCTGACCGGCCATTCCTTCCAAAAGAATAAAAGTATCTTCAGGAATACCTAGTAAAACCTCTTGTAAGCCTTCAATAATTAAAACCAACCCCTGTTCTTCACCTTGTCCGCCGTGAGAACCCGGATGCATTACAAGATAAGGAATCCCCATTTCCTTGATTCGGAGAAGATCTTCCTTTAAAGTACTGATCGTAAACTTCCGTACATTCTGTTTTGCGGAAGCTAAATTATAAGTATAAGGTGCATGAGCTACAGCTAAGCCAAACTCCTTCGCCTTCATTAATTCGTGGGCGGCTTTGATATCTTGGGGATTTAGTGCCCGTGCCTTACCACCACGCGGATTGCGGGAAAAAAACTGAAAGGTATTTCCTTTCATTTTCACTACCGTTTCCACCGCTTTAGTTAATCCATCAGAAATAGAGACATGGGCACCAATCCACACTTTTCCTACCTTCTCTCTAAAAAAATCTGCAATATACTCATTCCTCATCCTCTGCATCTGGCTTTATCTTTGGAGGGAATTCATATATTTTACACTCATCTTTAGTATTCGCCTCATTTTCTTGTTTTTGAACTGTTTGCTCAAAAACGTCACCACTAACTAAATTAATCACTCTGATTATTTCATTAAGACCATCAACTTCATTTTCTACTACAAATTCACCAGCCGGGGTCCGTAAATCTGTTAGGTTAGCCAAAAGTGCCCGAAGCATTTCTCTGGATAAAGTAATGCGAACATGGGACATATCTTTTTCCCCCGTAGAAAAATAATCTTATTTTATTATAGAAAAGAACGTCTTAAATGCTACACCTGGGACTAGTTTTTTACTACTAAATAAATTACGTTTATGCTCGTTTATTCGTGAAGTATTCCCAAACATCCTGCAATTTCATACAGTAATCACTTTAATCTCCATTTTTTCCCAAATGATGGCAATTATAATCTCCCCTAAAGTAAAGAAAAATAAAGCTAATAATTTTGCTCTGGAGGCGTCGCAAATGTATCAATGCCCCTTATGTAATGGTTTGCGTACAGAAGATATAATCTGCCCAAACTGCCGGACACCGCTGTTGGATGGGGGAACACTGGCAGACTACTATGAACCTTACAGCCCTTATTTACCAGGATTTATTTTAAATCAAGTTGACGGAGTCTCCGCTGATGAGTGTATCCATTTGTTCTATTGTCCAGACTGTGGCTATGACCACCGTTATGTGACCAAACTAACTAAGATATAATTCTCGGTAATTCTACTATTCCGAGACCTTGTTGCTCCTTGGCCAAATGTGATATTTTAACCGCACCGCTTGCCATCATTTCCTTAACCTTTGTCGGCGACATATAGCCATAATAATTAAGCAAATCCGTAGCTATACCGCTTATATGAGGTGCGGCGAAAGAAGTCCCGCTTTTCAATTCGTACCCTTTGTTCAGCCAGGCTGAAGGAATCTCAACACCGGGCGCGCAAAAATTAACCTCAGGTCCTGTACTGGAAAAGGAAGCTATTCTATCTAGCCGATCTGTAGCCGAGACAGCAATAACTTCAGGGAACCGTCCCGGATAATTTACTGAATCACTACCCCCATCATTACCTGCGGCTGCCACTAAAATGACACCTCGCTCGTCTAAATAACGAATGGCTCTTCTAAAAGTATTATTTGTTTCCATAGTTGAAAAACTCATATTGATTATCTCCACCTGATTACTGTACAACCAATCCAATCCTTCGATGATATCAGATAAATTCCCTTTTCCTTTTCTATCAAAAGCTTTAACAGTATAAAAGTCCACATAGGGATTAATCCCGATAAAGCGTGCATTTCTCCCCGTTGCCCCTATAATACCGGCAATATGTGTGCCATGCCCATAATCATCCATAAACTGTTGCGGGGAAAAACCATCTATCGTGTTAATACCCCCCTTAATATTTCCCGTTAAATCCGGATGATTATAATCAATCCCTGTATCAATAATTCCTACACGAACTCTTCTTCTTTTTAATTTTTCCCACACTTGTGGAGCGCCAATTCTTCGCAAACCCCAACCTGCTTTTTCCGCACTATATATAGGCGCAGCAGGAATTGGTTTATCGACTGGCTTACTTATCGGCACGTAGGGGTAATAAAACCAACATAGTCTAAATTCGATGTCCTCGTCTACCTCAATTCTCTCGTTGTCTACTCTTACAGCCAGAGCAAAATCTGCCTCTGAGGGAAATTCACATAAGTATCCATCTACGAGCGGCAGTCTTTTTATTAATTTACCTCCGGATATTTTTAAACTTTTTATTAAAAAATCCTCATCACCGGGATCATGTAAAGTTATTATTTTTCTAACCATGTTCTTATATAGATCTTTCTCCATAAAATTGTCCCCTTTCTCTGCATAAAAACAAATCACTTCTGTTGTACCCTATGCAAAAGAAAGGATTTTCGTCACTATCTTAGGACAAATTCTGCATTTGCTGGTATAATATTACTATAATTTTAAGGATGTGAAGTTTATGAAAAAATCATATCTAGTCATTTGTTTTGTCCTCATATTATCATTAGGTATCTATTTAGCTGGTTGTAATTCTGAAGCGGTAAGTGATAACAATCCTGTAGGTACCCCGGAGCCAGCACCCGAAAAAACATTTACCATAACTGCTGTGGGGGATATTCTGATGCATAATACGCTCCTTAGGGCTGCATACCAGCGTCAGCTCAATAAGCATGATTTCTCTCCTTTTTTTTCGAGAATAAAACCCCACCTCGAAGCTGCTGATTTTGTTATTGGAAATCTGGAAACTACTCTCGGTGAAGACTTCAACGAATTCGGTGGTTATCCCCGGTTTAATTCGCCGGCTGTCCTTAGCAAAAATCTGAAAGAAGCCGGCTTTGATTTAGTCACTACGGCTAACAATCATTGTCTCGACAAAGGGATAAAAGGTCTCAATAATACTCTCCACTACCTTGATGAAGCAGGACTTCTTCACGTTGGTACCGCACGTACTTCAGAAGAAAAAGAAACAATCCTTATTACCGAAATTCAAGGCGTAAAAACTGCTGTTCTCTCCTATACATATGGCACCAATGGTTTACCCATCCCTAAAGGAATGGAATACGCCGTTAACCTTCTCAACGAAAGCGAAATTATCAATAACCTACATAAGGCTCGTGACAACGGAGCGCAACTTATTATTTTGTGCCTGCATTTCGGACAAGAATACCATGATCATCCAAACAGTGTACAAATTCGTTTAGTTAAAATGTTCTTGAATGCAGGGGCAGACGTCATCCTGGGAACCCATCCTCATGTACTCCAACCGGCTCAAATCTATTATGAGCGGGATGATAAAGCTCAATTTGTAATATATTCTTTAGGTAATTTTATTTCGGACCAAAATGGATTGCCCCGAAAATCCAGTCTGATTCTTAATTTACATTTCAGTATTGATCCACTAACAGGAGACCCCCATTTCAAAGAAGCTACATATGTACCAATCTGGACATGGAAATATCAAATAAATGATACCCTAAGATTTGAAATCATTCCGCTGGAAGAAACTATAACGGGAATTAAATCCGGGCAATTAGGCGACTTTACCCTAGACGATATACAAGACCTGCAACAGGCTTGGGTTCACGTTTCTTCTTACACTCAACCCCTTAAGTAATTTTATAAAGAACTCCTACTAAAAATGAGGTTAAATTGACATGATTAATGGCGCACGTGTAATAAAAACAGGCATCGCAGTAGCTTTAAGTATGCTTATCTGTGATATTTTCCATGTTCAACCGGCTATATTTGCCGGTGCTACTGCTGTTCTGACCCTCCAACCATCACTGGGGAAAAGTTTTAATAACGCCTTAGAACTGATTTTAACACAATTTATCGCCATCACTATTGCCATAATCCTAGGCATGACTATCGGTGGTAATCCTTTGGTGATGGGTTTTAGTACGATATTAGTGATTTTAATCTGTAACCGTTTTAAATGGCGCAGTAGTATCTCCGGTGGTATTATGGCCACAATTTTCGTCTTAGGATCCCCGCCGGACGAATTTTTGACCCAGGCCATCATCCGTTCTATTGTTATCTTTATCGGAGCAATATCCGGTCTAGTCGTTAATGTAGCCCTTGCGCCGCCGCACTACGAAATGCCTCTCCGAATGAAGCTTATTATGCTTAACAAATTTATCTTTCAGAACTTTAAACAAGTCATTCAAAACTATGTACAATTAACTCTTCCTACGCCCAAAGCCCTCGCCGAACTGGAAAAAGAAATAGGAAAACTCTTTAAAGAAGTTCATGACTATTATGACTTATATAAACATGACTTGGGGATTGCAAAGGATAATGAGCAAGCTAATCGAAAAATGAATGCACAATTATATAGTGATTATTTAACCTATAATAAAGGACTCTGGCAAAGAACCAAGGACATCTTTTTCTTAGCTGAAGAACGCAGTAAAAGGCGAAAAGAAACCGGAGACCAACCAATCAGTGAAGACTTTCAACAGATCCTTCACCTTATAAACAACAGCCTAGAGCTTTTCGGCCTGTATAATCAGGAACTTCAAGAAAAAATTGCCGGAAAAACAACAAAATATGTAGACGAGCCACATATCTGGAGTAAGCTGGAGGCAATCATTAATCAATGGCAATGGCATAGTCAAAACCATAACGAAGCTTATTATCTACATGTACATGCCCTGATTGAAGTATCCCTGATAACACACAAAATCAGATGGGCAGCCAAGGAATCGGCTCTTATGTTAGATCAAGATAATGACAATCATCATTACCAAAAAGTTCAATAAACTTACGTAGCAAAAAACAGCGGTTAATTATATAATGAGAATAATATGTTCTTTCGCAGTTTTTTATTAAGGAGGCTAACACATTTGATCTTTTCAAGTTTGGTTTTTCTTTATGCTTTTTTACCTCTTAATCTAATCTTCTATTTTATCTGTAAAAACCAAACCTATCGCAACTGGGTTTTAATCATCTTTTCCTTATTTTTCTATGCTTGGGGAGAGCCTGTCTGGATAAGCCTGCTTATTGTCAATGCACTAATTAACTATATGCTTGCTTTAACCGTAGAGAAATATCAAGGACTTTGGCAAAGTAAAGCCGCCCTTATTTCCTCTATTATCGTTAGTCTAGTTTTCCTAGGCTTTTTTAAATATTGGGACTTTCTCGTCCAAAATATTAATCAGTTAGTGGGGATAAGCCTCCCCTTCCATAGTTTGG
>Ga0265294_10007435_pt1 | contig 12979 bp, 9 predicted proteins | sample MunlanPumphouse3_FD_192504 | JGI IMG/M metagenome (GOLD analysis project Ga0265294, IMG submission 192504) | Groundwater microbial communities from a municipal landfill in Southern Ontario, Canada - Pumphouse #3 | ecosystem: Environmental > Aquatic > Deep subsurface > Groundwater | place... | reverse complement strand
CCTCAATCACGTCATTATAGTTGGGAAAAAGCCATGGACATTGTAGGATTGGGAACCGGTCAAATAAAATATGTAAAAGTCGATGAGAGTTTTAAAATAAAAAGCGATGATTTTCACAGGTTAACCAATGAAATAAATCCAATAATCATGGCCGTGGCAGTAGCTGGGACTACAGAAGAAGGCGTTGTTGATCCTATTGCGGAGATTGTGAAAAAGAAAAATGCAAGTTCTGAAAAAGGGTTCTGGCTACACATTGATGCAGCTTATGGTGGTTATTATGCTGCATTGTTTAATAATTCCGAGGGTGATTTTGTGAATAAAGAAAATTTTAAAAAGGAAAGTCTGGTTGCGGAATGGTTAGGAAACAGTTTAGATGATTTTAAAAACTTTCGTTATGCAGATTCAATTACCGTGGATCCCCATAAAATGGGATATGTGCCTTATTCGGTTGGTTCAATTCTTTATAGAGATAATTGTATCAAACCGTTTATTGAAAAGAAAGCTCCTTATCTATCTTCATTAGAGAGTTTAGATTACGATCCTTCAAAACTTTACTTAGGAGGTTGTTCTTTGGAAGGGTCCCGTTCTGGTGCTGCCGCTTTGGCTTGTTATTTATCATCTAAAGTTATACCTAATAATGAAAGTGGTTATGGCCAGATAATAAAACAAACATTTAAAAATGCCAAGGTATTTATAAATGAAATGCAGAATTATTCGGAGAATCAAATATCAGAAAGTAACGAAAAAAAGCACCTTTTTCCAATACAAATTCATCCATTATATGACTCAATGACAAACATTGTATGTTATGCTGTTGGTGTTGAGGGTATTAATCTTGTGCCGGAATTGCTAAACACTCTTAATGAGCGCCTTTATGCAGAAATGAGTGCAGAGAAAAACAAGACCCTAAATGATTATAAATTTATTGTTTCAAAAACTGATCTTGATTATGCTGAAAGTGAAGACACTCCGGGATATGCAGAACAAATATGTAATTTTCTCAAAAAATTCAAGATTAATCCCGATAAAGAACAGTTAAAAGTCAAAAATTTCAAACTTGTATTATTAAGAAGCGTTTTAATGAATCCATTAATGTCGGATGAATACAGACATTCTATCTATCATGAGTACTTTAACCACTTGCGTATTTTAGTTAATAAGGTTTTTCCGGACCTGCTTTTAGAATACGCATTGAAAAAAAATGACACTACTCGCTATAAGACACTATGGATTGAGAACCAGGAACGAGTGAAAGTTTTAAAAAATGCAATTCTGTCAGGAAAAGACAAGCATGTGATTGATATTTCCCGATTTCTTGATATAGACTTCAAACCTGGTTTAGATCAAGTTTTATTGAAAAATAAGGATGATGATATTTACCAAATATTTATTGTAGATCTGAATTTAGCAGATACTAATCATACAGAATGGGAGTCAGGTATTGAAGTAATAAAAAAAATCAAAGCTTGTATCTCTGATCCCGTAATTTTGGTTTATTCTCAGTTTCTAAATCCTTCGTTCCGGTTGAAAAAACATCAAAAGGATTTAAATGATTCAGAAGACCAATTAAATTATCCATTAATTATTGGAAACTTTTTGAAATATTATATGAATTTTGCTGATGAAAACTTAATTCCGAAATCATTAAATAATGATATTATTATGAATGAAGAAACACCGGTGGAAATAAATGATTTGCCGTTGTTGACATATAGATTGTCTTATGTGTTGGCCAACAGGGTATTAACGAACTAATCCGGGTCTGAAATTGATAATAAATGAAAGTCGGAGTTATTGACACTAATTCAAATCTTAGAACACTGTTAGCTCAAACGCATCCTCGTGTTACTTTTGTTGATTTAATTTGTCAGCAGGAAGAACGGTTAGCTTTAGTTTCAGACAAAATAATAAAGGAAATTGCTGATGCTGACATCTTTATCATTAACATTGAAGCAGGATTCGAAAATACCTACAGATCAGATTGCTTAGGAGTGGAGATTGTGTTTTGGTTACGAATTAAGCATGCCTTAGGGAAGCCTATAGTGCTAACCGGTTTTCAAACTATTGAACAAATACTGAGAAATCATCCGAGTTATACTGTCATTTTTGCACAAAATGTTTATTATCAAGATATCCTTTCTGGTTTTGATGTTTTGAATTGTTTAGATGGTATACCCCTGTTAGTTAAGTCCCAAATTTATTCAAAATATCTCCCACATGCTAGAAATCAATTTAACATAGAGTTTACGCGCCATGAAGACGCCAATTGGTTTGGGATGAAAGCATTTTGGGATGCTCATAAGTGTAGAAAATACGGTAATTTTCATAAAGACTATCCCACCCTTGTAAAAGAAAAATTACAAACACTAAACAATTTATTGGCTTTTTTTATATATAAATCCTTTCAGCCGACCATTGAAGAGATTATAGGTATTCATGAGAAAAGATTAAGCGAAAGAAGATCGCAAATTCAGAGAAATATCAAAAGTAACACACAAGAGGATAGTGCAAATTATTATAATAAAACGAATGAAATATTTGAATATGAAGAATTGCTGCGTTTATGTAAGGAGGAACAAACACAGATTCAGAAAAATATTAACGACCAAAATTATTGGCAATCATTGAGTGATGCAGGACAAGGCGAAGCAGAGAGAAAAAAAGTGATCGAAAGAGAAAACAATATTAAAAAAGAAATATCAGAAATCACCGTTTATATAAAACAAATTAAAGATGAATTATTTCAGTTGTCATCGAAGATTAATGAAAAAATACAGAACCATAATATCGAAGAAGAAAACATAGAAAAAAGTGGCATATCTGATGTTGAGAAAATTTACGCAGGTGCGATAACAAAACAGAATGGGCAAGAAGATTTTTGTTTTAAGGCAAAGAAGCTTAAACATATATTACTAATTGATGACATGGCTGACCAAGGTTGGTCGGTTGTATTTAATGAAATTTTCAAAGAGAATAGTATATATATAAAGACCTTAAAAGAAGGGTCTTACAGTACAAAAGAGGAGCTTTGTACTAAAACACTTGAGTATTTACAAATCAATCATAAGACAACATTATGTATTTTTTTGGATATGAGAATTTTCCCCCAAGATAATTATTCTATATCGGTGAAAGAGCTGACCGGTTATCAATTATTACATTCTATAAAGGAAACATACCCTTTTCTACCTGTCTTAATAACAACGTCGTCAAATAAAGTTTGGACATATACTGAAACACGTGCAATAGGAGCAGACTCATATTGGAATAAAGAAGGGGTGGACAATTTTTTTTCCTTCAAGGAATCACTGAACAATTACCATAAATTACAAGAAATTGTGTCACATTTTGTGAAAGATGAATATATGCTTTTAAGATTGCTTGGTGATACGCTGAGTATTCTAAAAACAGAAGAAAAATTATGGTGGAAGAGTGGGGCATGGACGTATTCTGATGGTTCTATAATACAAGAAAGAAAAATAGACAAAGAAAAAGTGTGTATATTGTTTAGAAGAGGAATAGATTTGTTTGTTAACTATTTACATAGTGATCTTAATGATATTGATTCGGTTTCAGATTACATAAGCCTGATAATTGTACACTACGGTAAAATAATTGAATTATTGCACAATAAAAAAGAGGGTAGGCCTAGTACTTGGCATGGGGTTGAAATACGAGGAAAAGGAGATGTTACAGGTCATTCATTATATTCAATAAGAAACCGGGCAGCTCATACGAATAACGTTATTCTATATGAGGACTTCAAAGACTTTATACAGAAATTTTGTAAATATCTTTCTTCTTGTAACATTCTGATAAACAATAAATGGATTGAGCCGCCTATTAAAAAAGAAAAGCCTGAACTTCCAGTATGTCACTGCGAAAATAAACCTATTGAACCAAAAGAACCAAAAGAACCTGTCATATCTGAAAGTGTTGATTTACAACAAAACAAAAGTGCAAACATTTCTGAAAAGCCTACCCCAATTATAAAAAAAGTTGAAGACCCGTGTATGGCAGATGAAGGAATAACAGGAATATCTTTGTTTAGAAAAATCAAAGAATGGTTGAAAAGAATCTTTTATTAGGATAACTTCTTATGGCAACGAAAATTTACATATTCTGCAACAAACACAGCACTGAATATACAAAGGAATTGGTCGCGAAATCCTGGACATTCTATTCAACTGCTGACGGAAGAAGGAGTTCTGAGCTTAAAGATCCTGAAAAAATTGATAAAGGTTTACAAAAAGAAAGGCATTCTGAGATTATTAATGTTGATAACTACTCGGATTACACCAAATTAGATTTTGTTAAGAACACAAAAATTAATCCAAACAGTTATCAGACAGCTGATAAGATATTTTTTTTTATAACCCCCGAACTTTTTTGGAAAACGGATAATATTGATGAAGGCTATGAATATGTGCAGGACATTATTACCAACAAGCTTCAAAAAGAGAATCATATTCTTCAGTTTCGCTTTCTTTCCATTCTGCCCTATGAAACACTTATTAATCGTTGTCGGTCATCATTAAAAAGGCTTGTTGAATCATTCCCTTACTATGATCTGCTGGCTGATCAAAGAGAGATCATTGAAAGATCATTTATTGAATATTCGTCTACTCACTATAAACTTATAAAAAAACTGGCTGTTTCGGATGCTGGTTATATCAATTATCTAGTACATGAAATTGGTAACACAATAAATAGTCCGGATTCTTCTGAACAAAACGACAGGAATTTATTAAACAGCATTAATGGCCTTAACTATCTCAATAAAGATATTAAAAATATATGTGCCTCATATACAAATGATTGCAGGGTGGATGTGTTTCAAAATTTAAAAATATTACTAAACGATCTGCTTTTAAACTATTACACAGATTCAAATAATCGATCTTATAATAAGTATCAGTACAAAGTAATGATTGTAGAAGATGATCGATTATATCGGAATTTTTTAAAAAATGTACTTCAGAAATTTTTTGAAACCGTTGATATTATTGAACAAGATCAAAACGAAGAATTTTCTGATATGTTAAAAAAGAATTTGCTAACAGTGACTGAAAAATATGACATAGTCTTTCTTGATCTTATGTATAAGAATGAAAACGGGAACTGGGCAGATTATAGCGGTCTTGACCTGTATAAAACTATTAGAGCCAGGAATCATTACTGTGTAACACCAATCATAACCAGCCTGCCACGAGCAGTGGTAGCTTCACTGATTAAGGAAGTAGATGAAAACGGCATCCCTTATCATTTGTTGCTATCCAAAGCGAACGGTGAACAATTTTTCCTTTTAGATTTCAAAGACAAATTCCCGGATATTATTAAGACATGCAAGGATAACCAAAAAAAGAGAACCATATTCCAGCCAATTCCTAAAGAGGGAATTTTCAAAATTGTCCCGGGAATGATACTGAGCTTGGTAATAGAAAAAAAACAAGAATTTGAAAGATTTGTTTCGGCTTCACTCAATTTTTTTGAGCTGTATAAAAAAAATGAATTGAATGTCTTAACTCCCCAATGGAATAAAGGTAATCTCCCCTCTTTAAAGATGCTAAACCTCGAAAAACTCAAGGAATCTTATATAAGTACGATGTTACCTATCATACTCACCCATCGTTTAATTGTTATTGATTACGCCTTAAATTCAGGGAACGCTCCTATTCGTGAGTGCGACTTTGTAGAGGGAGTGCTTAGTAAAATTAGTAATTCCAGGAGTTTCAATAAAAATTACTTAAACAGTAAACTTGGATTTAGTGTTACTACAGAGCATGGAGAATTTAGAATAATACTTCAAAACATGTTTCCTCATGAATATGCTTACATGTTAAATTTTGGTGATCAACCTTCCGGATGGGATGTCTATTCACAATTGAAAGAATGGTTTGTTAATATGCTTTGTGAGATAATTATCTATGAGAATTGGGATGAACTCAACCTGCCAACTCCATACATAAATACTGATGAAATTGACTCAAAAGGTTTTATTTCAAAGCAAAATATAAAGCCAGACCTAAATATAAACTTTTTGAAAAATTTCTTGGAAAAATTAATAGATAACTATTATGAAAATGAATGGATTACTGAAATATTTGACAAAGTGGCTGAATTGTGGCGCGAATGTTCCAGAAGTTTTCTAATACCCCAGAATATAAAGATATTCTTAAACGATATAGCTGATAATAGGACTAACATTTAATGTTAATGAAAAACTTCGGAAAACTCGTATCCAATATCTTTGCAGTAGTAATAAAAAACTACTGCGATGAAAAACCGGTCGATTATACTTCTTCTGATCATCTCAACTGTCTTTACAGTATATCTGACATCATGTTCTTACTTTAAAAAGCAAGATCTGGCCATTACTCTTGGCTTTAAAACCGAAGCGCAGGAACCTATCAGGCATAGAGCGGTATTCATAATTTTTGACGGAACAGGAAGTGGTAAGTATACTTACCGCGTACCACGCATTAATGTGGATTTAATTGCAGATGCTATCACATTAATATCCGAAGATGGAGAAGGCGAACTATGGTTGACTTATGTTGATCGGTCTGCTTTAAACAATGAAGTGCTTTACTATTCCATTCCTAAGCAATATGTGCCACTAAAAAGACCATTAAGAAAAACAGGTGAACGTAAAGGAGAATACGATAAAACCATTGAAAAGTTCATCGCAGATTCTTTGGAAGTGGCAACAAAACATGAGTCTACAAAAAATGATGAGAATAGAAAACTTGAAAGATTCCTTTCTTCTTGTCAAAAAATGATTGATTCACAATACGCCCCCAAACCTCGTGGAGAAGATTATTCGGACATAATCGGTGCTTTGAACGCAGCCACAAGGAGTCTTTCAAGTCTTACCTCTGAAGTTTTCTCCACGCTTTCCATTCTTCTCATCAGTGACGGAGAGCATGATTTACCCGCTTCTGACACATCACTGGAGTTGAAACCTATACCGGATGATATTTTTCTGGTTACTGTCAATAACAGCGGTTCAGATTCGAGTGTTGTTGCAGGCCGTTCGGTGGAAATTGATAATATTGAACGTGCCTTGAATTTGATAATTAACAGACAAGTAAACAAATTAAATCTTTGATTATGGCCACAATATTTCACAACGATAATCTTTCATTTGATTCAAAGACAGTTTCAAAAATGTTTTCTAGTGCTAAGGGTGTAGCATTGGAAGTAAGCAATAGTTTTAATCAAATGCAAAGTATGATCAAAAGATATCACCAGGCCAGAGAAGATTATGATCGACTATCTGCAGACCTTGAACCGGCTCCTGATTTCGAGGACAAGCAAAACGTCAAAAGATACAGAACAATATTTTTAGTTGTTCTACTTATTGCCACTACCCTTTCAGTCAAAGGGGTCAAATTTTTTCTTTCTGAATTCTATGCAAATATTCCATTGATTATATATATCCCATTGTGTCTTGTTCTTGCTTATGTAATTATTCATGGTTCTATATATTTGAGCAGATTAGCTGGAGAAATAAACAGAGATGATAAACCAATACTTTATAACTTTTGTAGAACAACTCCATATATTTTGGTATTGTTCATCCCTTTTATGAACCTACTAGAAGGTTTCGATTCAAATTACCGTCCAGTTGTAATGGCACTAAATATTGTTGGATGTATAGTAGATATTACCATGCATGCTACATTAGTAGCTATGGGTCCTAAGTTTATCACCATAAAAAACACAAAAACAAAGATCAAAAACCAGAAAAAAAAGGAAAAAAAGATTGTGCAGGCAGAAAAATATATGAGGTCACTGAAAGAATCGTTTGAGTCAGCTAGAAGCAAATTTGCTAATAATGCAAGAGCTTTTGTATTGGAATACTTTATGTTAAATGAGGTAAATTCCAATGCTTCTGCAAATGTACTCCGGTTGCTCGATAATTTTCAAATTTGGATGATTAATAACAGGGTTATATACAATAACTCACTACCATATCATGGTGGCTCGGATGGTCGTCCCATAGTTGATACAGGAGGTTTTTTCAATCAGGCACAAGATACAGTGAGACAAGTATGGGACAATCTTAATAAGGTCAGCATGGAAGATACAGCAGGGGACTCATCAGGAGACAATACGCAGATTCATCTTGATGAACATGAATCTGATATTATCCCAGACGATTATAGTTCTCAGATAGAAATTATCAGCACAGAGGATAAAATATTATAAGTCATGAGCGAAATTACAACAAGATCAAACATACGCAGTATTACTGAAATATCAATTGATCAACCACCTGAGTCTTCAAGTGTATTACTTGATATATCTAATTATAGTACGTTAAGTGCCGTATTACAAAGCATTAAGCCCACTTTGTCTACGGGCATATCTGAGCTTTTAGAATCACTAAATGTTAACCAGAAAAACAATATGGTCAACGTTTCAATAGTAAGTCCCAATACACTTCGGGAGTCTTTTAAGAAGAATTTCTCGTCATGTAAATTAGATTTGATGGGCAATCAAAAAGATCCTGTCATAACCAGAAAAGCAACAATACTTAAAACTCTTGAGCATATGAACTTTAAGGTTGAAGATCAGGATGCAATAGCTGAAGATATTAATGAAATATTGATAAGTGATAACATTCAGGCTCTTAACGTCGGAATTAGTGTAATGATGAACAGACTGGAAGTAGGTCATACAAAAGCATTTTCGTCCACTATAGCAAATGCTTGTGCAATAGCCAGCGAAAATGTGGGTTTTAAGACAGTTGATATTATTACAGTGAATGATAGGATAGAAGTTTTAGCAACTAACCACAATGGTCAAAGACTATTGTCAGAAATATCATTAAATAAAAAAACTAACCAAGTAAATGCCAATACAGAGACTATTGGTATAACAGACGGATCTTGCCGTGTAATCATAAAGCAATTTGATGAAGAATTACGAAAAATGAATATTAAAATTGGTGAACAGCAAAATGCATATACCGGAGGGAAATGTCAAATGTCCTACTCCAGGATGATTGACCAAATGGATAAAACATCTCACAAGAAGAAAGATTTTGAGCGGCTAAGAAAACTAAATAATAAAGTTGCAATAAAAAATTAAGCATGGAAAAAGCAATAGATCAAATACTTCAGCCTTATAACGAGGGGAAAAGTTGTGTTATATTACAGGGACGCAACTTGAACGATCTTGAGATCAATCAGGAGGGACACATACAACCATTACTCGAGATAGTCCGGGAGCAAGCTCTATTAAGGCATAATCTTATCTTGGTGCAATATAGCAGTTCTACAGGTGTATATTATGACCTCACAGGATTAAAATCTTCTGAAAGAGCCGGAATAATAAAAGTCCTCAGAGAACTTGGATTATATAACAACAATGGTTCACAATGTGCTCGTTCAGAAAATGAATTTGTTCAGGTACTACGATCTTTGTTAAGGCTTGGGCAACAAACATCATCAATGCCAAGGGATGATGGAAAGTCGTTTCATTTCCTTATTCTGATTGAGTTCGCGGAACACCTTCTTCCTCAACTTAATAATGGGACACATACTCAGGAGCAGATAGTCGCTATAGAATTAGCTCTTAGAATATCTAATTCACTTGCCTTTAGAAAAAGCCTTAATTATACAATGTTTTGGGAAGCAAGAACGGGATTAATGGAATCACTTATTTACCAAAACATCGATATTGTTACATTAAAACAACCTAATATTAATGAAAAATTACCCTTTATCCAATGTCTTAAAAATAGGTATAGTTTGGCTAGATACGCTGATAGTTTAACAGATGAAATTGTTGCAAATCTAAGCGCTGGAACTCCAAACCGTTCTCTTGAATCAATTTTTCTTACAAGCGAAAGGACATCTAAAGCAATAACACCAAATAGTATTTTTAATCGTAAGCAATCAGACATAATTTCCTTAAGCGAAGGGACATTAGAAGCAATTGACCATGAGCGAATTAAGGGAAATGCCGTTGTGGGTACGACAATAAAAAAACCCATGAAAATCCTAGAAAGAATTGCTAACGGTTTAAAAAAAGGTGATAAAAGTGTACCACGGAATGTAATTCTTTGTGGTTCACCAAGTAGTGGTAAAACAGTACTTACTCTTATTGCTGCTGCTAATGCATCAGTCCCTGCGTTCAACCTTGTGAGTCCCAAAAGCCAGTGGGTGGGCGAGTCGGAAAGACGCAATAAATTAATGCTGAATTTATTGCGTGACCTTGGAGGATTGGGTTTAATAGACGAAATTGAACTTCAATTGCCAATGAATCGTAATTTGTCATCTTCTGATTCAGGAGTTACTCAAAACCTGATAGGTCAGTTGCAATCATTTCTTGCAGATACCTCTTTGGCAGGAAAAGTATGCTTGATTGGCACTTCAAACAGACCCAATGCAATATCAGAAGCGATGAGACAAAGATGGATCATATTGCCGGTATTAATGCCTCTGCAACAAGATTATCCTGAAATAATTGTCAGTATTGTCCAAAGTATAAACAAAAATTTTATTTTGGAACCAGAAAATGAGATACTTAAAGCTTCAGCCCAGAGGTTTGTACTGGCAGGAGCCGCCCCTAGGGAAATACGAGAGGCACTGATTGCATCCCAGGCAGTTATTGTTAAAGAGTTGTCGATAGAGCACATTGAATTTGCAAGTTATGATATAATACCGAACAATAACATAAGTGCAAGTGTTTTCAGTGATTATGTTGCTCTGAGTTATTGCAGAAATAACAGTTTTCTTCCATGGTGGGACGATCAGAAGAATTCCCCGGATCAATCATATCCTTATCCGGCATATATCCGGGAGATACTTACAAATGATTACTTGATTGACCAACAGAAATTAAATCAGATAATAAAACAGATGGAGCCATATGTTAATCTATGATTTTAATGGATGATATTCTCAATATATTGAAAATCTACTTAGAATATTTTAAGTCCTGTGATATGAACATCGAGGAACAGCAAAAGCATTTAAGTGGTGCCGGGGCCACATATTTATTTGAGGGGAAATTATGTAAATATTATGATAAAAAATATGCTCTAACTTTTTGCAATGCTACTACAGCTCTTTTATCTCTGGGTTTTGCTCTGGGTTTAAAAAACAAAGAAATTCTAACATCACCTATTAATTGGGGTGGTTCAATCGCTCCTTTCCTGTTATTAGGTGCAAAAGCTCACTTCATCAAATATAATCCGAATACTCTTCTTATTGACAATAAAGATCTTTCGTCAGCCATCACAGTTAACACTAAAGCAGTTTTGTCTACGGATTTCAACGGACTTCCGGTAGATTCCGAGCAAATCAAACAATTTTGTACGGATAATGGCTTATTCTATATAAGCGATAGTTCCCAAAGTTTGGGAGCATTCTATAATTTTAAGCCGGCGGGATCTTACGCAGATGCGATAATTTTAAGTTTTTCACCTGGTAAAACTATTTTTGGAGGAGAAGGAGGGGCAATTCTAACTGATAATGATGAAATCTATGAAAAAGTATTATGGTATTCGCAACATCCCCTGAGACATATGACTAGATTTGGTATCAGTAATTATAATGAATATGCTCCCTTAAATGGAAGGATGAATCCACTTACTGCAATCTTTTTAAATTGTACTTTTGAATCATCTATAGACAAATCTAAGCAATACCAGCAAGAATGCTATCAGCTGATAAATGAGTTAAGGAATAAAGAAATGATTGAAGACGAAAAACACTATATATATCCTGATTCTTCCACTTATTTTAATTTTGTATTAAACACCAAACCGAATCAGTGTGTTATAGATGTTAATACATATTTGAGAGTATCAAAAAAAAAATGGCAGGCTGCAGATTACAAAACTAAAATTATTCCGTTGCAAAAAGAATTCATCAAAGAATATAAAAATCAATTTATCTGCTCGGATCAGTTAATGAAACAATTATCTCGTCGACCAATAAATCGTAAAATTAAAATTATCGTTTATAACAACGAAAGCGGTAGTTAGAGTTGAAACATTATTCATTTTTATGAGCCGTTAGGTCCATTGCATGAATTGTGTTCACATCCCGCTAATCAAATATTACCAATATTTTACCATCTTTATCAATATTTTCTAAGCAATCGTTTAAAAATTTACGTTCTGGCCCGAAATTTTCTTGATCGCCCAAATATTCCAACGCCTTTAAAAGTTCTTCCTTTGTAAACTCTCTTTTGCTCCCGTTACCGCTTACAACACCTGAGCAGTCACGGCAATTTAAGGCAATGTAAATTATATTGTTAAAAAAATCAAAAGCCCCTCTAAAAAGGTAAGCTATTTCATTTTCTTTGTCTGTAGTTCTGTAACCGCTAATATCGTGTCCCATTTTATTATTTGTTTATTAAATCATGAAATCTATGTACGCTTAATTGCCAAAAACTATGTACTCCTAAATGCTGTTCTCAGATATTCATGCCCGAAGGAAAAAACAGCACATTCGCTCAAATGGAAGATGCCTAGAAACAAAGTATAAGCATGAGAACGATTGCCCTGAATTAACTGATGGATTATTGGTATTACGACTCTTGGAAATTGAGTAATCTCCAGAAATCCTCATCCTAAAAAAAGTATTATCCACATTAATCATTATTTTTTAAATACTGTGCGAACAGCTGATATTTGTTTGCCACTGTATGTTTCGATAAAATTGATTGCATCATCCAAATTATCTGCTTTTCCAACTTCTATGCTTTCCCAGTTTGTAAAAATATTTTTTACTTTATAGATGTAATACACACCTTCTTTGGGGCTGACCTCAAAATAATCACCACCGGCATCAAATACTGTTTTTGCTTCCATTTCCAATTATTTTTATTAAAAAATAATAATTTTTCCTCTAAAAGATTACATAAATTCAGATTTTATTATTGCTGTGAAATATGTACTTTTATCAAATTTTGCATAAATGAAATATGTATTATTGTTTATAGCTATGGCACTCAT
>Ga0265294_10007434_pt1 | contig 12980 bp, 12 predicted proteins | sample MunlanPumphouse3_FD_192504 | JGI IMG/M metagenome (GOLD analysis project Ga0265294, IMG submission 192504) | Groundwater microbial communities from a municipal landfill in Southern Ontario, Canada - Pumphouse #3 | ecosystem: Environmental > Aquatic > Deep subsurface > Groundwater | place... | reverse complement strand
TGGAATCAGAGGAGGTAATGTAAAAAACGAAATTGTTAGTATACCATGCGTTAAAGAGCAGTGGCAGATTGGAAATTTATTTAATAACATTGATTCTCTTATCACCCTTCATCAGCGTAAGTATGAAAAGCAGTTATAGGAGGAAGAAATGCAAAATAAAAATACACTATTAATAGATTATTACGAAAAATGGGTAAATATGTATAAAAAGGGCGCTGTACGAAAAGTAACTATGAACAAGTACAATTTAACTCTTTCATGGTTGCGCAAATTAGTACCAACACTTAAAATATCTGAATTAGCAAGATCATCATATCAACAATTATTGAATGATTATGCTGAAAAACATGAGCGACAAACAACAATGGATTTTCACCACCAATTAAAAGGTGCAATATTAGATGCTGTGGATGAGGGTTTTATTAAAAATGATCCTACAAGAAAAGCTGTTATTAAAGGTAAAAAGCCTAAAGAAAAAAAGATTAAATATTTAAATCAATTTCAACTTCAAACACTACTTTCAAGTTTGAATTTAACAAATCAAATCAATTTTGATTGGTTAATTTTAATAATAGCTAAAACAGGAATTAGGTTTTCAGAAGCTTTAGGCCTTACACCTAGAGATTTTGATTATACCAATCAAACAATATCTATAAATAAAACGTGGGATTATAAGGATCATGGTGGTTTTCAAGAAACTAAAAATGAATCTTCAAAAAGAAAAGTTCAGATTGATTGGAGAACTGTAACTCAGTTTTCTGGATTACTAAGAAATCTGGATTTAGATAAGCCAATATTTGTTGATGGAAAAATATATAATTCGACGGTTAATAATGCTCTAAATAGACATTGTAGAAAATTAAAAATTCCGCAAATATCAATCCATGGTCTAAGACATACTCATGCATCTTTGCTGTTATTTTCAGGAGTATCAATTGCAAGTGTCGCTAGAAGATTAGGACATGCAAGTATAAATACTACACAGAAGACATATTTACATATTATATATGAATTAGAAAATAAAGACATTGACCAAATAATGCGACTATTGTCAGGATTAAATTAAATAAAATTGTACTTACGTTGATGAAGGATAATAAGGTTATTCATTAAAACTAAAACTAAACAAGTAGCCAAAATTTATTTGATAAAAAAAGCCGATAATGTTTTTAAAATTTTATCGGCTTTTTATCTGAAGTGAATAGTGTTTGTAACATATACAAGTACTAATTTATTTTTCGAAAATGTCTAATTATCTTTTGATAAATGTTGACTTTTTAAAAAATATTAAATATAATACTCCTGTAGAGATTTTTTCTTTAACAAAAATAGGAGGTAGTTATGACTAAAAGAAGTATTGGAGTAATGATTTTGCTTTATCTTTTCACATTTGGTATTTATCCACTTTATTGGTATATTAAATTTCAAATGGAGCTAAAAGAACGAACTGGTGATGGTTTTGGAGGCTTGGGCCATTTTTTAGTAAGTATAGTTACATTTGGTATTTATTCAATTTACTGGCAATATGCTGCGGGGAAAAGACTTGCTAAACAAGGCGTTGAAGATCAATCATTTTTATATTTAATTCTTGCATTTTTCTTTCCAATTTTGAATCCGTTCTTAATGCAAAGCCAAGCAAACAGATTGTAGAAACTATTTAGTTAAAATTTTACAAAATTATTAAACACTAAATATATGAATATTTAGTGTTTTTTAGTATAGTATAGTATAGTCTTAATTTAAATGAATATTAATTGGTTAATTATATTTTTCGCTATAAAAAGATAGTTAAATAAAATCTATTTTATAATAATTAAGTAGATTTTTTAAAAGTTAATAAACTTCCAAGAAGATTATAAAAAATATATAAAATTAAAACATTTAATAATTTAGGGATTTATGGCATAATAGTAATATGAGGTGTTATTAATGACTAAAAAAGAAAAATCAAGTATTGCTGATGATTTGTTAAATATTTATAGTGGAATTCTTTTCAACAATCAAAATTTTGAAAATCAAATTAATAAGCCAATTAAGTATGATTTTGATTGTATAGAGTATCAAGAATTAATAGAAAAATATGAACTTGATAAAATAGCTGGGCGGGGTTCAAGTTTTAATAGGGCTAAAAGATTATTACATTATTTAGCGCCAAAACTAAAACATTCTTCCTGGTATGATAACCATATTGAATGTAATGCTTTAAAACTATTAGAATATAGTTTTGGTAATGATGAACAAGGGATTAATTGTTTAAATAAATCAAAGATTTTAGAAGAATGTTGTTTAGCTTTAGGTATATATGCAAGAAGAGTACGCATTATGCCGTTTTCACCGTATGATTTTGATAATCATGTTGTCTGTGAGATTTATGATGAGTGAATGGGAAAATGGATTATGTTAGATCCAACAACAGATGGCCTTTTTGTTGATATTAATAAAACACCATTATCTTTATTAGAGATGAGGGAAAAATTTGCTAATAACGATTTTTTAACTTTTGTTCCATCTATTAATAGATTAAGTGATTTAAATAAATTAAAGGAAAGATATTCTGAAATGAACGCATATATTTGTAAAAACCTATTTTATTTTAAGATTGGTTTAGAATGTAAATTTGGTGTATCTAAAGATTATTTAACATTTGTTCCTGTAGGTTACTCACTGAAAAAAAATACAATCGCTAATATTAAATATAGGCTTAATTATATATTAGAAGAATATAAAGATATGGTTCCTAGTTTAGAAAAAAAATTAAAAAATATGAATACTTATGAAGAACCTAAAAAAGTTAATATTCAAGTTATGTTAAATTTACCAATTGGCAATTAATAAAAATTTGGTTTTTATATTTTTAAGGGGGTTTTATGAAACAATACTGCAAAAAATGTATATATAAAATATTACCTTATTATGAAAGGCATTATTTACCAAATCAAGTAATTTTTCTTGAAGGAGAAAAGCTTGATTTAGTTTATAGAATTGAAGAAGGTTATGTGAAAATGCATCGATATTATGAATTAGGCGATGAAAAGATTTTAAGTATTTTAGGGCCTGGCGATTATATTGCCTTAATTGCAGTTCTTAAAGATCAAAATAATTATATTGCTTCAGCAATGTCTCTTACTAAAACCAAATTACAAGTTATTGATAAATATTCTGTTAAAAATGCATATAATTCTAATGATCTTTTTAAAGATAACTGTGTAAATTGCGCTATAACAAGAACTCATTTTTTCCAATTTCAAATTACACAATTTAGTAATCTCAATACAGAAGAGAAAATTTTAAATACTTTGCTTAATTTACATCAAAAATTTGGAGATAAGTTATCAAACACAAAATCAATGACTCTACCCTTTTCAAAATCTATTTTAGCTAATATTATTGGTATTAGACGCGAAACTCTTTCGCGTTATCTTTCAGTGATGCAAGAAAAAAAGGTTTTAAAAGTTGATAAAAATTTTTATGTTTTTTTATAGTGTGATTATAATCACAGACAAATCTTTCCTCTTTTGATATACTATAGTTAATCAAAGGAGGTTTTTAAATGAGTGAACTTATAAATAATTCAAAAGTAAGACAAGAACAGTTGAAAAAACTGATTAAACAAATACATGATGGTATGGGATTAGAAGAAGCGAAGGCTATTTTTAAAAGAGATTTCAAGGAGATTTCTACAGATGAAATTGTTGCAATGGAACAAGCTTTGGTAGATGAGGGAATGTCTATTATTGAAATTCAGGGCCTTTGTGATATTCATGCTGCAGTGTTTGATGGTTCTATAAGTGATATCCATAAAAGAAAAGATATTATTGAAATTCCTGGGCATCCAGCAAAAGTATTTAAAGATGAAAATGATAAATTGCTTGTTTTGATAGAAGAAGAGATTAAACCACTTCTTGGAAAAACTGATAATATGTCTCATTTAATGCTACGTATTGGTACAGAAAGATTAATGGAAATATCTAAACATTATGCAAGGAAAGAATATTTATTTTTTCCTGGATTGGAAAAGAAAAACATTACTTCAATTCCTAAAGTAATGTGGGGTGTTGATGATGAAATAAGAAATCAATTAAAAGAAATTAAAGAAAAATTAGATAGTAAAGATGTAGATTTAAAAGTATTAAAAGCAGAGTATGAAGTTGCTTTAGTAAAAATTGAAGACATGGTTATTAAAGAAAATAATATTTTATTGCCTAAATTAAGTGAGACACTATCTTTTTATGATTGGATTAAAGCTGATCAAGGAAGTGATGAAATCGGATATTTTCTTGAAAAACCAGAGGAGTCATGGGCAGTAAAATCGGAAGATGAAGAAAAAGAGAAAAATTCTAAAAAAAGCATAATTAAAGGAGAGATTCAATTTGACGCCGGATCATTAAGTCAAATAGAACTAAACTCAATTTTGAATACATTACCATTGGATATGACTTTTGTTGATAAAGATGGGAATGTAAAATATTTTACGCAAGGAAAAGAACGTATTTTTGTAAGACCAATTACAATAATTGGACGTCATGTTTCCATGTGCCATCCCCCTCAAAGTGTGGAAATTGTTGAAGAAATAGTAGAAAGTTTTCGTAGTGGTAAAAAAGATCATGAAGACTTTTATATCAATATGGGATCAATGTTTGTTTATATTCGTTATTTTGCAGTTAGAGACAAAGAAAATAACTATTTAGGAACATTAGAAATTACACAGGACATAAAGCCTATTCGGGAGCTTAAAGGCGAAAAAAGGCTTTTACAAAAAAAAGAAAAATAGGGAGAAATATAATATGATAGAGAAAATATTTAAATTAAAACAAACAGATAATAAGGTTATAGAAAAGGTTATTGTTAATGACCATTTGCATTACATGCATGCTATTTTCCCTCAACATGAAGGGCTTCCTTTACATCAGTCTAATGCTAATGTTTATATGACAGTTTTAAGAGGAAAACTTTCAATAGGATTAAACGATGAAGATGTTAAAATATATGCACCAATGACAGTTCTTAGTATCCCTTTTAATACTAAGATGAATGTAAGAAATGAGCATAGTGATATTTTGGAAATTATAATATTTAAGACCCCTGCTCCAGGAGATTTTTACAAATAAAAATAGAAAATTGTCTTGTTATAATAATAGTTAATGTAACTTTAATAAATTATTAATTAAAAATCAGTATGACGCTTTCAAAAGATCCAATAATATTAGAATGACAGTTGCGATATTAAAAATTACATTTCAAGAAAAGAGCTCTTTAAAAAGTATAAAACTTTTTATTAAGAGTTCTTTTTTAATTAATATATTATTTTAATTCTTTAAGAGATTATTATTAATGGTTATGTTAGTTCTTGTAAAAAAGGTGTATATAATGTAAAATGTATATAATAACTATTTATTTATATACTGTTTTCTAATATAAGAAAGGAATTAATACGCACATAAAACTTTTATTATTGAGTATTAAAAATAAAATATGTATACTTCAACAAGAAAAAAACTAAATATATCAGCATCTAAAGTCATATTAAATGGTTTGGCTTTAGATGGAGGGTTATATATAAGAAAAAATATAAATTCGCAGTTTTTTAATAAAGAAATGCTTGGATTTACTTATAATGAATTAGCTGAACTTATTTTTAGCGAATTCTTAGATGACTATCCAAGAGAAGTAATTTCAGATATTATAAAAACTTGTTATCAAGATAACTTTATTCCTAGTCAAGTGGGATTAAAACATTTTGATGATTTTAGTATTTTAGAGTTATTTAATGGAGAGACTTTTGCTTTTAAAGATATGGCTTTATCAATACTTCCAAAAATGTTTAATGAAGCAAAAAAAATAAATAAAATAAATAATAAAACTGTAATACTTACTGCAACTAGTGGAGATACTGGAAGTGCTGCTTTGAGTGGTTTTAGTAAAGTTGAGAATACTTATGTCATAGTTTTATATCCTAAATATGGAGTAAGTAAATTTCAAGAATTACAAATGAATAAATTTTCAAGTGAGAATTGTTTTTTGTTTGCTGTTGATGGTAATTTTGATGATTGTCAGAAAATCGTAAAAGATTTGTTTCAAAAAATTAATGTTGAAAAGTCTATTTTGAGTTCAGCAAATTCTATAAATTTTGGAAGAATTATTCCTCAAATTGTATATTATTTTTATACTTATTTAAAATTAGTTAACAGTAATAAAATAAAGTTTGGTAATTTAATTAATTTTACTGTTCCTAGTGGCAATTTTGGGAATATTTATGCAGGATATATTGCAAAACAAATGGGTTTACCGATTAATAAATTAATAATTGCGTCTAATTCCAACAATGTTTTAACAGAACTATTTAATAATTATAAATATAATATTAATAGAGAATTAGTTAAGACAATTTCACCATCTATGGATATTTTAATATCTAGTAATTTTGAGAGGTATTTATATAATATTACACAAGATCAAGAGAAGATATTTAAATACATGAAAGATTTACAAGATAAGAAATATATCTATATTAAAGAATTAGAAGAGCAAAAAATATTTGAGGCATTTTTTGCTACAGAAGACAATACTAAAGAAGCAATAAAATCATTTTATGAAAAATATAATTATGTTATTGACCCTCATACAGCTGTTGGATATTATTGTAATAATATACATAAAAACAAAGGTAATGATAATTTTTATAATGTAGTATTATCAACTGCTTCTCCATATAAATTTAGCGAATCAGTTTTAGATGCTTTAGAATTAAAATCAAGTAAGATTTTAAAAGGACAAATAAAATTATTAAAAAAGATTAGTCCAGAAAATTATGATAAAAGAGTTGAAGAAGTATTAAACACAAAAATAAAAGCAAAAGTTTTATCTGTAGAAGAAACATTTGAATATGTTAAGAAAGTTATAGGTGATATAGATGATCAAAATTAAGACACCAGCAACATCTGCCAACTTAAGTGTGGGTTTTGACACTATTGGTATTGCTTTTAATAAATATAATATTTTTTCATTTAAAGAAAATGATAAATATATTGTTAAAGGTTTTAGAAAAGCATTTTCTGTTGATTCAAATCTAGTTTTGGAATCATATTTAAAATTTTCTAAAAATAATTTAACTGAGGAAAATATCAAAAAGGTTGAAATAACCTTAGAGGAAAACAATATTCCTGTATCAAGAGGACTTGGAAGTAGTGCGAGTTGTATTTTAGCTGGAGTTTTTGCAGCAAACGAAATAAATAAACTTAATAAAACATTTAGGGAATGTGTTGATTTTGCTAGTGATTTAGAAGGACATGGTGACAACATTTATGCTTGTGCTTATGGATTTTTAAACGCTTCTTTAAAAGATAATGGAAATTACATTCATAAGCTTTATGAAGTAAGTGAAAATCTTAATTTTCACTTACTTATTCCAAGCCAAGAAGGACAGACAAAACAGTTGAGGAATATACTTCCTAAAAAGTTAGATTATAGTGATGCTGTTTTTAATTTATCGAGAGTTATATTTGTTCCGGATGCCTTTAAAAATGGTGATTTTAAAATATTGAAAATTATTTTAAAAGATCAGTTGCATGAAAAATATCGATATCCTTTTATTCCTATGCATCAAGAAATTAAAAAACTTTCAAATAGAGATGATTTAATTGTTTGCATTAGTGGCTCTGGGCCATCTGTTTTAATCATTTCTGAAAAGACAAATATTGATATACCTAAACAATTACAAGAAATTTATAAGCTAGTTAAAGTAAATGTTAGTAAAGGTACTCAAATTGAGGTGATAGAGTGAAAGTAGCTATTTTAGGATTGGGTGTTGTTGGTAGAGGAGTTTATGATATTATTTCTAGTAACTTTAAAGATATAGAAGTAAAATATATTTTAGAAAAAGATGAAAGCAAGATTGACGACCTTAAACATTTGGTAGTTCATTCATATGAACAAATAATAAATGATAGAGAAGTTGATGTTATCATAGAATTAATTGGGGGTAAAAAAGCTGCTTATGACTTTATTTCTAAGGCATTAAAACATAAAAAGCATGTTGTTACCGCAAACAAAGCACTACTTAGTGAAAAATTTGAAGAATTAACAGAGTTAGCTAAAGATAAGGATGTGCAATTATTGTATGAAGCAAGCGTTGCTGGAGCTGTCATTTTGCTGGATCTTTTAAAGAAAATTAGAGAGATAAATCAAATTAATAAAATTGAAGGAATTTTAAATGGTTCTACAAACTATATTCTAAGCCAAATATTTTTGGGCAATAAATCATTAGCAGATGCAATAGCAGAAGCTTATCATCTTGGGTTTTTAGAACAAGGTTCTGATGATGACATGAATGGTTTAGATTCATTAAGAAAAATTAATATTCTTTCAATGATTTGTTATAAAAGTTTTCTAAAAGAAGAGAATATTTTAAGAATACCCTTATCATCTCTTACGGAAGAATTCATTAAGTATGTAAAAGAAAAAGGATATATAATTAAATATATTTCTAAATCTAAAATTGTTGAAAATGTTTTATCAATAAAAGTTGAGCCAGTAATAATACATCAAAAATCAAGTTTTGCGAATATAAAATTTGAAGAAAATATTGTTAATGTCTATGGGAAATATCACTTAAAACAATCATTTATAGGTCAAGGTGCAGGTAGATATCCAACAGCATCAGCAGTTGTTTATGATTTGTTAACAATTAAAAATAAATCTAAATATTCATTATCATTTGACAAAACTTATCATGTTAATAATGATGAAGAAAAATATCGATTTTTAGTTCAAAATAAAAATAAGATTTATAAATCTGAGTTTATGACATATAGTGAAGTAATAAAAGAAAAAGATCTTATTTGTTTTTCAAGAATAGAAGAGGAATTATATGAAAAATTATAATATTGCAATTGTAGGGGCTACAGGTTTAGTTGGTACAACATTTTTAAAGATAATTGAAGAATATGATATAAAGTTTAATAATTTAAAATTATTTGCATCTGAAAGATCAAAAGGGAAAAAAGTATCTTTTAAGGGTAAAGATTATTTACTGCATGTTTTAGAAAAAGATTGTTTTAAAGATATTGATTTTGTTCTTTTTAGTGCAGGTGGGGCCATTAGTAAACAGTATGCTCTTCAAGCTGTAGCCGAGGGAGCAATTGTTATTGATAACTCTAGTGCCTTTAGAATGGATAAAAATGTTCCTTTAGTTGTTCCAGAAGTAAATATTAGTGATGCATATAATAAACAATTAATAGCGAATCCAAACTGTTCTACTATTCAATGCGTTGTTCCTTTAAAAACATTGGATGTAAATTATAGCATTGAAAGTGTAGAGTATAACACATATCAAGCAGTGAGTGGCGCTGGTGTTAAAGGGATTAATGATTATAACCATCAAGATGAAAGTGGTCCAAAATATTTTCCATATGATATTAGAGAAACTTGTATACCACATATAGATAGTTTTGTAGAAGATGGATATACTAAAGAAGAACATAAAATGATTGATGAAACAAAAAAGATTCTTCACAATGATGAAATTTTGGTTTCAGCAACTTGTATTCGAGTCCCTGTTCTTAATTCACATGGAGTGACTATAAAAATTGTTTTGAAAAAAGAATTTACAATTGAGGATATAAGAGAATTATTAAGAAATACAGAAAGTGTAATCCTTTTAGATGAACCAGGGAAAAACATTTATCCAACTTCTACATACGCTAATGGAAATGATAAAATATATGTTGGTAGAATAAGAAGAGATAAAGTTAATGAAAAAGCAGTATTATTATATGTTGTAGCTGATAATATTAGAAAAGGTGCTGCAACTAATACCGTACAAATTATGAAAGGAATAATGGATTATGAGAATATTATCTAAATTTGGAGGAAGTAGTTTAGCTTCTGCTAAACAGTTTCTCCAAGTAAAAAAAATTATTTCAAGTAATAAAAATAGACAAATTATTGTAGTTAGTGCTCCTGGTAAGGATGAAATTAATAAAACAAGAATTACAGATTTATTACTGTTATTAACTGCTCATATTGAATATGATATTAATTATGATTATTTACTTAGTAATATTTATGAAAGGTATCATTCAATAATTAAAAATTTACAAATTGAAAGCCAATTTTATGAAAAATTTGAAATTTTTAAAAAATCTTTATCAAAAACTTTAAGTAAAGATTATATAGCAAGTCGTGGTGAATACTTTAATGCTATCATTGTAAGTGAATATTTAGGTTTTGAATTTATAGATGCAATGGATATCATTCGTCTTAATTTTGATGGGTCAGTTAATTATGATAAAACAAAAAAATTAATTAATAATTTACTAAATGAGGATTCATATTATGTTGTTCCTGGATTTTACGCATCGACTCCAGAAAAACAAGTTCGTGTATTTAATCGAGGTGGGTCAGATTTAACAGGAAGTATTATTTCTAAATCTTTAAACTTAGATTTTTATGAAAATTGGACTGATGTTAGTGGGTTATTTGTGGCTGATCCAAAAGTTATTAATAATCCCAAAAAGATTGATAAAATCACTTATAATGAATTAAGAGAACTATCATATCGTGGTGCTAATATTATTCAACAGGAATCTATTATACCTTTAGAAAAAACTGATATATCAATACATATTAAAAATACTAATAAACCAGAAGATTATGGAACAGTAATTTCTAAAGAGATTGAAGGAAATGGTGGAATTATTACTGGGTTATCTGGTTCAAAAGATTTTTCATCACTGACTATCTTAAAAGACAGTGATAAACCGTTTGCTAGTATTTTAGTAGAAGTTCTAAATTTATTTATCAAATATAAACTTAAAGTAGAACTAATACCGACAGGGATAGATACATTTAATATTATTACAAAAACTAATAATTACAAAAAAGTTTATTTTGATTTAATGAATGAAATAAGAAGTATTACTGGAGTTATAGAGATTTCAGCGGAAGATGATATTGCACTAGTTGCGATTGTTGGAAGAAACATGTCATCTATACCTGGTGTATCTGGACGTATCTTTTCTACACTTGGGAATAATTTAATTAACATTAAAGTCATTGCTCAAGCATCAAAAGAAATTAGTATTATAATTGGCGTTGGTATTAAAGATTATGAAAAGACAATAAAAGTATTATATGACGAATTTTATTTATAGAAGTTTTATAGTTATATTTTATATATAAGCTTACTTAATTAAAAGTTATTAAAAAAATTAGATTGGAGCTATTATGATATCAAAATATTTAAATAAAGATGTTGCCTTACTCTTAGGTAATGGTATAAATAGATATGAAAGCGAAAATAATTCATGGGAAAAAATTTTGCTTGATATTTGTAAAAATCATGGAAAAGAATTTGATTCTATCCCAAAAATGTTTCCTTATACAGAAATATTTGATGTAATTATATCTTCAGAAAATGTTAAAGATGATATTTTAAAAAAAGAATTTGTAGAGTTATTAGAAAAAATGGAAGAATCAAAAACACATAAAAAAATTATTGAAGATTGTCGAGAAAAAGGATCTGATATCTTAACATCAAATTTTGATTCTACTTTAGAGAAAGCACATAATTATGTACCATTTAGTAGAGACAAGCTTGATAAAGGATTCACACAGCGCTATCCATGGCAAAGATATTATTCAAAGAATGCTAAAAATAATAACGAAAAAAAATATCCAAAGGTTTGGCATATACAAGGAGATGCTCATTATCATCAATCACTTAGATTAACTGTAAAAGATTACACTTATAGTTGTAATCATTTTAATAAATATGATCCTTTCAACAAAAAAACCATATATCATAAAACTGATACATGGGTAAATGCTTTTTTTGAAAAGAAACTTCTAATAGTAGGATTAGCATTAGAAGAACAAGAATTTTTTCTAAGGTCGCTCTTTTATAAAAAAAAGAAGTACATAAAAGACGAAAAAGCTGGATGGTATATCTGCTGTAGAGAAGACACTAATTTATTTGGTGAAAAAGAGGCCACTGAAATAAAAGGAAATGATAATTATAAGAAACTAGAGTTTTTTGCAAAAGCTGTAGGGTTAGAATTGGTTACAGTTGATACCTGGAAAGAAATATATGGTTAATTCTAGCAATTATTTTTTAGGTAATGTATTAATTTTTAAGACTAATTTTATAATATAATTAGTCTTTTTATTTTTTAAAAATAACTTAATTTGTAATGCAATCAATATTATTTAATAATGAACAATATATAATCTGCAAATCTTATAATAAATACTAAGAATAATATTTTATTTTAATCATGTAATAACTAAAGCATCCAAATATAAACCTTTAAAATATAGTCATTTTAGGCTATAATAGATGTAGTTGGAGGATAGATAATGGAAAATAAATTTTCAAAGTATTTAAAAAAGAAAAAACCGCTTTTAAAAGAATTATTAGATAAACTTTTAGAACAATATGAATATGTTAGTATTCTAGCAACCCATGTTTTTGGGAAAACATATTCAGTAAATCGTTCATCAACATCAGTTGGTGATGGTAGAGCAGCGGAATGTGGATTTGTCATTAAATTTTATGATAAAGGAATGTATTTTGAGTATGCTACAAATAAGATTAACAAAAAAGATATTGATAAAGTTATTGATGAAGTAAATAAATTAGCAAGTCACAAAACAACAAATGAGCAAATTCAAATTGGTGTTATAAAAGAAGAAGAAATTACTGAATCATTTATTCGAAAAAATGTAGGGAAAAAATACCAAACTGAAGAAATAGTTTCTTTGTTACAGGAGCTTGTAAATGAAAATTTGAGATTTGATAAAGTAATTAATGTATCTGTATCTATTTCAGTTATGGAAGTTTCAAAATTATTTATATCAAAAAACAAAGATTTAGAGCAGTATTACAATTATTCAAATGGCGGTGCGATGGTTTTAGTTGGTGAAGGAAGTAATATGAAATATGCATATGATGGAGTTGATACTAACTCACTTGCTTATGTTAT
>Ga0265294_10007432_pt1 | contig 12982 bp, 8 predicted proteins | sample MunlanPumphouse3_FD_192504 | JGI IMG/M metagenome (GOLD analysis project Ga0265294, IMG submission 192504) | Groundwater microbial communities from a municipal landfill in Southern Ontario, Canada - Pumphouse #3 | ecosystem: Environmental > Aquatic > Deep subsurface > Groundwater | place... | reverse complement strand
CGGCAGCCGCAGGAATAATGTTGTAAGCACCCCCGGAGGTTTTGTTTCAGAAAATGATATGATGAAAGAGAAGCTCGACAAACATACCACCGACCAGAAATCGGTTGAGAAGGCCATCGCCAAGCTGGAGGATGAAATCATAGCAGCGGTAAAGGCTTATGAAAAGATGCCGAGCCCTTTCTTAATCGAAGCTACGGAGGTATCAAATGATGGATGAACCAACCCAAGATGGCCGGTTGATTGAACTGCGACTCGCGCAAATTGACAAACACTTGAAGATACTGGAAGCGGAGGCACTGGAGGCCAAGGCAAGCAAGCCACCCGCAACGGCAAGCGAACCCGCTAAGACGGTTGAGACCAAAGCGCAGCCGAGCGAAGTCACTTGCGGGCATGACGCGCCAAAGATTGTCACTAATACGCCCTATAAAAAATATAATGACCGGACTATATACAGCAACGCACTAAGCAAATAAAGATCCAGGTCACAAATAAATAAAACGGGCGGTTGTATCTAAAAAGATGCAGCCGCCTTTTTTTGGTTGATTACAGCCGTTTTAAGCGACTCCTTAAAGTTGAGATATAAAGACCCGCGCCGGAACCAGCAGAGCGACCAGCGCAGCCCAGCGGCAACGATTAGCGCAGAGATTGGCACTCGGAGCAAAGCGGCGTTAATTGTTGCAATCGTATGACTAGGATTCTTGCTAGGTTACGGGTAGGTGTACCTCTTCAGTACCTCTTCAACTCCTCAAACTATGAAAGACAGTGGCAGACAATGAAAAACAGAAAACTCACAAAAAATATGCTAAAACTCACGGAACCCCTATAAACAAAGGGTTTTAAGCAAAAAAAAAGACTCTCGAAAACCGAAAGTCTTTTTAAAAAATGGTTGCCTCACTAGGATTTGAACCTAGACAAACAGAGTCAGAGTCTGTCGTGCTACCGTTACACTATGAGGCAATTTCTTTCAAAACGAATTCATATAATAATAATAAAAGAGATTTAAAATCAACCCTAATTACTCATTTTTTGATTAATTGACTCTTAGCGGCATTAAAACGTATAAAAAAGGCAAAGAACATTTAAGTAAGGCTGGACTAAAACCATCATTCAACTCAAAAAACACCTCATCGTCGTCAATATTTTTCAATGGGTCCATGACATACTCTGGTTTGAAAACAATTGATATTTCCTTGCCTGCGTATTTGATGGGTACGGTGTCGCGTCCTTCACCGATGTCCTGGGTGGCGGTGGCGATAGTCAATTGATTGGCCGAGAACGTCAGACGCGTTGTATCAGAGGTTTCTGAGGTCATTAGCGCAACGCGCTTTACCGCGTTTAACAATAATTCGCGTTCTACCACCACTTTTTCATCATAACCCGAAGGAATAACCTGTCTGTAGTTGGGGTAAACACCATCAATCACCTTGCTACTCATAATTGAATTAGGCAGCTCAAATATAATTTGATTATTCTGAACATAAATTTTCAAGTCACCTTCGCTGCTAAGGATACGCATTAACTCACTGACTGCCTTCGTTGGCAGGACTACTTCAGATTCAGCTTCCGGCGGAAACTCGACCTCATGCTCAACCAAAGCCAATCTACGTCCATCTGTAGCCACAACCGTTAATTTTGCATCTTTAAATGAAAGTAACACCCCATTTAAAATGATGCGTGTCTCATCCTGTGAAGCGGCATACGCCGACTTCCTAAGCATTTCTCGAAAAACTCCTTGATCAATATTGAAACAATATTTTCCTTCCGCATTGGGGATCAGCGGAAAATCATGAATTGGTAACCCATAAATTTTAAAAAATGAGGAGCCGCTCTGAATCGAAGCAACATCATGATCATCAACCTCAATCATAATTTTACCATCATCAAGCTCACGTATAATGCTGGTCAGCCGACGTATTGGAAGTGTAACACTTCCGGGCTGATCAATTTCACAGTTAATATAGCACCGCACTGACATATCAAGATCAGTGGTGGTAATACACAGTTGATTATCTTCAGCTTGAATTAAAGCATTAGATAATATTTGTAAAGTTCCCTTGGAAGGAACAATATTTTGCACCTTTTGTAAAGCTTCAAAAAAAGTGGAACGGACAATAGAAAATTTCACTTCCTTAAATTCCTTTCATAAACCGGTTGCAACTATCCTTTTTACGCATCAATCACCATTTTAGGATAATAGTGTTATTAAAGTAAAGAAAGATTAGTATTAGTATTATACATTGTTAATAACTGCAATAACTTTGTAAGTTGTTTAATATAAACAAAATACAATAGATTTTTCATGTTGATAGGGTTGCTCATAAGATTAAGGCTAATGTTAGTACAAAGGTCTTTTACAAAAATGGATGTTAATAAATGGTTATTTATCAAAAGATTATTGACCATCTATGATCAACATATCAACAACTTATTTACTGTCAGATATTGTATTCTTCGGGCTCCTTTCCAAGCTGGCGAATAATTTCGCGAATAGCTTCTAATAGGTCTGGTTCGACTTGAGTTCGATTTTGCACCATTTCGCAGCCATACATGATTGTGGCGTGTGTTTTTTCAAAGGCTTTAGCTATTTCAGGGAGTGACGCTCGGGTTAGTTTACGACAAATAAACATGGCAACTTGTCTGGGAGCAGCCAGCGAACGGGTGCGCACTTTGCTAGTCATATCCGAAAATTTGATATCATAAAACTCAGCGACCATTTTTTGAATTTCATTAAATGTGAGGTCTTTTTGCATCTCATTATTTAATTGATCTTTTAAAAGGAGTCTTAAATTGTCAATAGTGAGATTGATCTGTGGATTAATTTTAGCAAAAGAAATGGCACGGTTCAGGGCACCTTCAAGTGCCCGTACGTTTGATTTAATATTTTCGGCGATAAAAGTGAGCAGATAATCAGAGATTGAAACATTCATCAGTGATTGCTTATAACGTAGAATTGCAAGGCGGGTTTCAAAATCAGGCGATTCAATTTCGGTTACTAGACCCCATTCGAAACGCGAAACTAATCGAGGCTCAACAATTCCCTGCATGTCACGAGTTGGCCGGTCGCTGGTCATAATAATTTGCTTGTGAGAGTCATAGAGAGTGTTAAAGGTATGGAAAAACTCCTCCTGTAAGCGCTCGCGTTTACCTAAAAATTGAATGTCATCGATTAGGAGTACATCGGTGCGGCGATATTTATTGCGAAATTTAACAATTGAACCGTCTTTTAAAGCATCGACATACTCATTGAGCAGAGTTTCGGTTGTTACATAACGCACACTCAGGCCAGGAGTTTCAAGGACTTTGTGTCCAATTGCCTGCATCAAATGTGTTTTGCCTAAACCGGTTTGCCCGTAAATGAAAAGAGGGTTGTAGGCCCGTCCGGGTGATTGGCAAACACCGAGAGCCGCTGCATGTGCAAAACTATTTGAAGGACCTGTAACAAAATTATCAAAGGTGAAGTTTTTATTGAGTAAAGGGGTTTTTTGTTTATAAATATTTTTTTTGGCCAAATAATCCTCTTTTTTACTCTTCTCAATTGGAGCATCAATAAAAGAATCATTGGTTTTAACAAAAAAAGAAATTTGAATATCAGAAGGCGCACCACTGGCAAGCAGGGATGTCATTATAAAATCTTTGTAATTATCGCTGATCCACTCTTTTAAAAAATCATTATCTACATTTAAAATGAGATTATTATTTTCTAAAGAGACGGGCTCAATTACCTCTATCCACCGTTCATACGTGTCGCGGTTTAAAATATTTTGAATTTGTTTACAGGCTTTAGACCATAAATTAGCAGCGTTCATTGGAAGACTTTCATAAAACTAATAAAATACACTTACAACACGATTAGATAACTGCTGACGAACATACCTGAGCAATTACCCATTTGGCGGAACAACTTACAGTTAAACAATATTTGATATGAACCCGCAAGGCAAAACAATAATCAATCTGTCAACAAGTTATTAACAGGGTTGATTTTGCATATGTAAGTGCCCTGCTTTAAAGGATTTAGGCTGTTTTATAAAAAAAAAGTAAAAATAAATATTATAAAAAATTATTTTAATAAATTTTTCAACCATAAATCAGGTTTGTGTGCTTTAGAAGCAATACTATCATAAGTTGTTTTATATGATTGATTTAGATTGGTAAAAGTTTATTTCAAAAATCTGCGTGTAAGTATTTGGAGCTAAGACCAGCTGTTTCTTTTTGGCATGAAAATTGAAGTATAATAAAAAATTATGTGATCAGCTTATTTTTTGATTGAATTCAAATTTTTTATTTTATAAACATGCTGCCAATATTATTGTTAATAAGTCGTTTAACAAGATAACATGACTTAAAACCAGCTTTTATTAGGGAATCAGCATATGAAAACGCTTAAAACATTGTTAATAATAGTTACTTTTGTGAGCACGCTACACGGCCAAGAGATGAACCGTGAACGAAAGGGTGGCTTTGGCGGCACACCGATGCATCGTGAGATGCATCACTTACGATTCGCAAAAATTATTTTAAGCGAAAAATGCATTGCAACAGCTAAAATTACGCCAGAGCAGGTGACAACCCTGAAAAAAGAGTTCCAGCAGCTGGATCAAAAAATGGTTGAAATAAATAAGCAGGTCATTGAAGCCTCTAAAAAGCAGGCGGCACTCTCTGTTATGGTTCTGACCACCCCTGGCGATGATGGGCAGGCGATGATGAAATTGACTGAAGATATTGGCGCTCTAAGAACTCAGCAGGCCAAGCTGTCGGTTAAAGTTTTAATGGTTATACGTGATAATTTACAACCGGCGCAACGCGCCAGCGTTGTTGAGCTAATGTGTGAGGAGCGTCAAAAAATGCGCTCGCGTCATAAAACGGTGCGTGAGCGCACGCAGCTTCATCCAGCGTCCGAGTAGCTAATCGCCCCTTATGGGGCGCAGAGAACCGTAAATTGTTCTTTATAAAAAGTTGTCTCTTGAACGTTTATTGTGGGTTTAGGCTACTCAGATGCAGGGCTGTAGTAGTCGCTCTATGAGCGACACATGCCGCTCATAGAGCGGCTACGACACCCGATGCTGGTCGACGATGCTGTGCGACCCGCCTTCCAGTCGTTCGGCGTGGCATGCGATAGCGGATTACGATTAAAAAACGCCGCCCTTGAAAATCGTCGACCAGCATCGTCATCGCTATCGTAAATCGAAGGCGAGGCTGAACTTCATTAGGTCCGGTTTCCAACCGGACATGTCCGATTGGAAATCGGACCTACGTTTTTGCGAAGCACTGAAATCAGTTCTTATTTTGCGCATCGCACATCATGGCTTCGGTTCAATTAAGATGCCATTCAGCGCAAAGTGCGGCAATTTCATGCCAGGGTTTATGAACTCAAAATTCATCACCCCGTCGGTCAGCTCAACCTCAAAGCTGGGACGGTAGGGAACGTTGGCCTTGGTCGGGCAGTGGTCGACGACCTTCCGTCCCTCCACGTAAATGTCTGCGCAAAAGAAGTCATATTGACCATCCACCACTACTACGGTTACCTTATATTTGCCGTTGGGTAATCTTACCGCCCATTCACGGTCTTTCTTTCCGCTACAGTAGTCGCGCACAAGATCATCATCACCAAGAGCGCGGACTCCGGTCCACTTATTCTCATACTTGAGCCAGCCATACCCCCGTTTTTCACTGAAAAAGGTCTCGTTGCGCATAGCGCTGTAGCCCTGCATAATCGGGCCTCCACCAAAGTCAAACCCTATAAAGTCGGTCGCAAACTCAAAACACACGATCATTTCCTGTGGCTTGGAACGGTTGCCGACCAAGTCTTCGAGCACAAAGGAGAGCTTGTTATCGCCCAGATCCAGTCCTTCAATCACTGTTTGAAATGTTCCGTCGGGATTTACAGCAAGCCGTCTCCCCGGCAGGCCGGAATGGGTCAATAGCAGAGCTGTGCCAGCCTCTATTTCAGAGGCTTTACCGGTAACGGTCAGCCAATTCAGCGAGGTTTTGATCGTGCCGGGCAGGTTTATGGAGGCTGAAGGCGGCATCGTGTCCAAAAAGAACTTCTGCTTCACCTCTGCCCGGGGATACTGTGAGGATGTCAGAACAATGGTATATTGACCGTCTGCGCACAACTTGCCATCGCTATCTTTACCATCCCACTCAAGGCTGACCTCGGGCACGTTGCCGTTAAATTCACGAACCGTTTTACCCTGTGTATCCATAATCCTGGCGTTCCATGTGCCTTCTGTCACCTGGGTAACTGTGCGTCCGCGAACAGCCACCTGATCGCTTTTGCCATCGTTATTGGGCGAAAATGCCGCGGGTTTTATCACAATATCACGAAATGCGAACGTCGGCACCTTGGGCATCACGCAGAAGCTCTGAAGTTGCATGGAGCGTGTGTTCACTGTGAAGCGCAGAGTGTCCTGAAACGCTGACTCAAAATCGATCGGTTGTCCCGTAACCAGATCCTGAACGCTCATCACATCCGCAGGTGGAACCTTGACTGTCAGCGTCACAGCTCTTTCCTTTAAGTCAAACGCCCGGTTGATAACCGCCAGGTAGATGCCGTAGTCTGTCTTGTACTGGCGCACGACAATCTCTTTGCCTTGCGGCTGAACAGCTCCGACCAGGATCTCGGACGGCATTGACGGCAGGGCCAGATAGGCAGCCGCAAACTCCCGCGCGTATTTCGGGAAACCCCGCTGTAAAGGTTCGTGTGCATTAACCATGATGCGGGTGGGGTCCGCCTGCGCCATGGAAACGATTTCCTCCATCATGCAGAAGGGACCTGCATGTTCGATCGCCGATGCGGCCGCAAGGTTATAGACGTTTTGAGCAAAAGGCTCTTCATTATACGGAAAGGCGTTGCAGATGGCTGTGCCTTCACCAGTCCGGAAAAAATTAAGAAGCTGCGGATTATCGGCAGCGTACTTGTAGTGAGCCTGAACCCAGTACACAAACCCCTTATCATTCGCATACAGAGTCGGGTTGCAGCCAACTCCGCGGTCAGAGTAAACGCTGCCAGGTTCACTCAGCATCTTGACCATGTCCATCTCTTTCGGATATACAAGGTGCGGCAGTTCACCGCTGCGTTTAGCGCCCCAGAACTCTTTCATTTCCCTGTGCCGACCATAGAGGATATCCTCCAATGTCACTTTACCTGCCAGTTCGGGAGTAATCCGTTCCCTGTAATACCCGCGCGCCAGCACAGGTTCAGCCCGCTGTTCCGCCGTCCATTTTTCGGGTGGCACGGTAAGTTCGGGAACCAGCAGGATGCTTGTGCCCGGCACATAAATCTTGTCCTGCATCAGAAATCCGGGGAACCGTAGTCTGCCGCAGAGGGGGGGATCGTCATCGCTATGCCAGGGATAGTAATACAGCCTCATATCCGGGCGGAAGGCTTGCAAGCGGTCACGTAAGGCCAAAAGAAATTCACGCTCCTTGGCGTACCACCATTGGTGGTACTCGTTCATTTTGTGGGCTACCAGCCATTTCCGCTTTTGGTTCGGATCCGTGCCCTCGGCCCGAATGCCGGTTTCTGACTCAAACCGGCCCATTGCATAGTCGCTGTAACCCGGAATAAATGGCACGCCATAATGTTTGAATAGCATCAGGCCTGAGAACGACGGGTTGCCAAACTGGGACGAAAAAGTTTTAGCCAGCAAGGCCCAGATGGCTTGCAGCGTCTCTGGATGCGCGATGTCTGGAATATAGTTCTTAACTTTGGAATTAGCGGCGCCACGAAAATTGATGTTGCCGTCCGCATTCACAACGCGCGCCTCTTCAGACACAGTAATGTTCCGGAAAATATCCCGTTCGAGCATCAAGCGAGGCAAGACATTGATGCCCAACCCTTCCTCACGGCTCAGCTCCAAAAAAGGTACTATAATGTCGTCAGACCCAGTTATGCTACGCATGTTCGGGGCTATTGTTGTTATGCCGCAAAAACGCGCGTTGTACAGACGCTGGCGCGCTCTAGCCTCTTTTTGCTTTTCATCAAAGCTTCCGCCCAAAGACTCCGAAGTTTCTATCATCTCGCGCTGCGCGAGTTCCAGCGGTGGGCGGTTGGCGTGCAGGAAAAGCGACGGGACGTCGGGGACCTCATAGAGTTTGATAGTGCGGATTGCCGCGCCGCCCGCCAGCGCATCCATACTGGGACCTGTGCTTTGCGCAAAGACCCAAAAGCCTTTGTCTGTATTGCCAGCCTTTTGCCAGAAGGGGCCACCAAGTTCAAAGGTCTTTTCGTCGAGCGAGAAAAGCGAATACCATTTTTGGTACTGGCGGCTTAGAGGATAGTCAACGTACTCGGAGGTGACGGTGCGCGTCCAGTGGTCGCCGAGTGTCCGCCCGGTATGAAACCCCTGGTCTCCAGTGTGACTCAGCAGGTTGCCGGTATTGAAGATGTTGATGTTCCGGCCCACGTCTTCAGGATATTCGACAACCAGCAGATAGAACTTGCCGACCGAAAGTCCTTGCCGATTGAGTTTATAGGCAAACCACCCCCAATCCTGGGCAACCCGACACGGCTGGCCGATAATTTCTTCCACCCCGGTGAAGGTTGTATTTGTCTCGCGATATAACTCCTTCCAGTCCATTTGGGGTACAGCACCGCTATATTTGGCAGACAGGCCGCGGCCACCCTCGATAAAAGGGTGTGGATCGGCGGAATCATAACAATTAACCTCATCAACGAGTTTCAACTTGCCGAACAGATCATCGACAAACTCCACTGCACCGTCCAGCGGCGGAAGCATACCGTATTCCTTAATCTTTGTTTTTAATCTGAAAGCCTTTACAGTGCTGGCTATGCTCTGATCTCCTTGAAACAATAAAGCCTTGAATTTAAAGACCTCGGCACCGGTCTCATGACGGGCCTTAAATAGCCGCTCGCGCAGGGGCGTATCAAAATCCACCTTGACCTCAACCGAAGATTTCGCCTTCACCATGACTTCATTGGTCAGAATCCGCGGTCGGAACCAGTAATCGAACACTTCGCATATCAGGGTACAGGTCAGATCATTGCCGCCGGCATTCTTAACCGTCACCGGAACCTGCAGTGGATCAGTTGCTGAAGCTGGATTAAGATTCGAACACTGACCAATGACCACAGTTGCTTCCGCTCCTGTGGCATTTATCCATGGAAAGGCTGTTGCGATTAAAATGAAGCTGACAATCAGTACTGACACTTGCTTTTGTTGAATAAACACCTTTTAATCCTTTCAAAAGAGTTGATGCGTTTACGGTTGTGTTATCGTTTGTAAACGGGTTCACTGTATCATGATAATGGTTCCTTGCAGAGGAAGGGCCGCGAGGCTATTTTGGGCCAGCCACGCGACTTCCTCGGAGGAAAGATCAGTATTCCACATAGCCACCTCGTCGACCAGTCCTTTAAAGTAATAGCCAGAAGCATTGCTCGAACCGATCCGCCACGGCTCCGCGCTGTTGACATCGGTCGGTGCGGAAGGGTAATCGAGCACGTCTAATGGAACAAGCTCGCCATCCACATACACGTCCGGCGCAAAGGCATTGCGACTGCGAGTCATCACCAAATGGTGCCAGCTCCCATCTGCATATGCATTCGTCGTTGAGCCCTCCCAGCGATTAAGGTTGCTTGATGTTCCCAAGGCTATCATATGAATCAACCGGCCTTGTCCGACATGTCCCTTTATATTTCCACCTATTGTAACGCCTATCTGTGTGTACGGTGCTGCAGCCTGTCGGTTGCATATCAGCACACCCTGCTGGTCGGCTGCCGCGGCTTTGAACCAAATCGACAGCGTCCATGCATTCGTGCGGGGAGACAACTCCGCCACATTGGGGAGCGTCACCGAATCATTCACGCCATCAAGCTGGAGCGCCATGTTATTCGCGTAATCGAACGGCGTGTTGCCGATTCCATCGATGAAAGCCGCGCCGTTCGTGACCACGCCGTGATAGCCGCCGTATTTATCATACGCATTTCCATCCAGCCTGTATTCGGCCAAAGGCTGTGGCGGGCGTATGGGCTTTACGGCTGTGGGAGGGTCAATCAAAAGCGGCGACCGCCCTTTTGCTATTTGGCGGATTTGGCTTGAAGAGAGCTCTTTGTTCCAAATAGCCAGATCGTCCATCTTGCCATTGTAGGTTGAGCCGTATGTACTTTTAAACTGTGCGCCAATACCAAAGGTGAGTACCTTGCCAGCGGTGTCCCGATCAAACTCAAAAGCAACACTCTTTACGCCTACGCAGTTTCCGTTGATATAACAAGCGGCTTGTTCCCCACGCCAGGTGAGTGCCACATGCTGCCACACCCCAGTGCTGATGGCTCCGACTGGAGAAAGCGCGGTGTACTTCGTGGCATTGAACACTTGAAGTGTTCCAGTGCGAAAATCCGTCGAGTTGATTTGAACAGAACCGCTCGGGTTTTTAGAAAAAGATTTCTCAAGCTGACTTAAAAGACGCGTGTCTCCCAACGTCTGCGGCTTGATCCAAAATGAAACTGTGGCTTCGCCGACCGTCCCTGTTGCTGAAAGCCCAAGCATTCCGCCGTTCACGTAGCTGGTGTCATTGGAACTGAAGGCCAGTGAACCAGTTGAGTGTGTCAACGCAGCCGGTTTATCCGTATTCCAGCCCGGGCTGACGAAATTGACCAGCGCACCCGTATTTCCGCCCGTAACCGCGTTCGAGGCAGTTGTGCCTGCGCCATCGTCGAACGCCCAATATTGCACCAAGGTGCCGCCGTATGTTGCCAGCGAACTTGTCAATACAACCAGTGTGGCTGCCAAAGCAGCTGTAGATTTATTTCTCATATGAATTACACCTCCTGTTGGAAACTTCTGAAGTCTACGCCCGCATGAGATTCGTATGACATTTTACTTTAAACAGGCATAGCCTTTACAAAGTATACTGACAGTATAAACAATTTAAGCGTATTTTAATACCCTATTTTGCGCATAATTTTTTTCATATTTGCGCAGAAATCCTGGCAAGCGGAACTATAGCCGACACATAGAGCGGCTTTGGTTGACGATGCTGTGCGACGATGCTGGTGGACGATTGGGATGATGCGGGGGCTCGTGAACCAGCATAGTCGCAACCAATTTTTTGCCACTGAGACACTGAGGGCCTAGCGCAGCATAGCCGCAACCAATTTTTTATCTCTCACAGAGACACAGAGTTCTCAGAGTTTTTTTAGATTTTCTCCAGCAAAGACTCAAAGCTGGTACTCGGTGTTCTCATTTTTTCCGTATTTTTAACCTCTACTATTTTTTACCTTAAAACATTTCTCCCAGAACTACGAAAGGTTAAGAGTAATACACCGCTACTCTCTGTGTTCTCTGTGCCTCTGTGAGAGCTAAAAAAACGTGCAAAAAAACACGAAAATGAATGATAGTAGTACAGAGGGTACGCTAGGTTGTTTTTTAGGTAGAAACATAGAGGGGTAGAAAAATCTATTGCAGCCTGGTCGATTTAAGGTAAGAAAATTTGGCAGCGTGATAATTATTAACTCGTCTACGAACAGCACAAAATAATTATTGTGGATCACGAAGATTTTCTCTGTTAGAGTCGTGACTTAAGGTCAAAACATGGCTTCCTTTCTAATAATCAGAAATCAAACAAAAGAAAGGATGCAAAGGTGCCACTACGGTGTTAGCTACATCTAATGTTGATAATGAGTAACTTATGGATATGGTGATCTAAAAAACGTGCAAAAAAAACACTAAACAGATCTATTCCACAGGGCGGAATCAGATAATTCGGCAAAGCCGAATTATTTTGGCTTAACCTGATATTTATGCCATAGTTTAAATGCCTTTTGCTGTATATGCTTTGTTACGGATACAACAAACAGGAATTAAAGATGTTTTCAAAAGGGTCTCTACTTGGCTTGTTGTTCGGGTTGATTGCCCTTTATATTATCGCAGCCCTCTATGAATCAAAGGGCACCCGTGATCTGATCCGCTCTCAAGTCAGTGGCGTAAACGCAACCTCTATGAGAAGCTCGCCATCTTCGCAGTGATCGCAATGCTGACAATTTATGCGGGTACAAAGCCGACTGGCACAGGCTATGAACCGTCCTCTTATGTTGTTTCTCTACCGGACGTAGGGCTTGTGCAGGAGGGCTCTGCAATGCTCTCAGGAGGTATCAGCATCGAAGATGCCCCGATGAGCTCTGAAAACCCTGAGCTGACGCATGCTCAAATGATTAACGGTTACGCGCTTACTCAGGTTTCAACTGGAACTGTCTCATGGCTCCGTTACCCTGAAAACTATACTGTCATCTCCAACTGGCTCGCCTACGGGGTTCATGATGATGTGCAGCACCTCAAGCTTGACCCGCAGTTTCCGGTCCATTACTCAACCAACATCGCCTCGGATCTATGGGTCTCCAGCAGTGGAACGCTCTCGTTTGATGCTGTTAAGGGCTCGCCCTTTATCAGCACCAACGGACTGCCTGACGGCTCTTTAATTCCACATGCGGCGGTGCTACATGGTCCTTTGAGTTGGAAATATTTTTTGACAGTTTAATGTTGCATTTTTGTAAAGAATCAGTTCTAATAGCTTCAATCATATTGCATAGGAGTTTGTCATGAAGTCTTTTCGTTGGTTGTTTTGCTGCTTGCTTGTGTTGGGTCATGCAGATGGGGTTACGGTAAATGAATCAACGTTGACGGAGTCTGGTTTTGCTGACCTTGAAAAAGACAGGAGTTAAAGATGTTTTCAAAGAGTTCTCTGCTTGGCTTGCTGTTCGGGCTGATTGCTCTTTATATTATCGCAGCCCTCTACGAATCAAAGGGTACCCGTGAGCTGATCAGCCAGCTCTCCTATCAGTGGTGTAAACGCAACCTCTATGAGAAGCTCGCCATCTTCGCAGTGATCGCAATGCTGACAATTTATGCTGGGACAAAGCCGGCTGGCACAGGCTATGAACCATCCTCCTATGTTGTCTCGCTACCGGATGTAGGGCTTGTGCAAGAGGGCTCTGCCATGCTCTCAGGAGGTATCAGCATCGAGG
>Ga0265294_10007431_pt1 | contig 12982 bp, 9 predicted proteins | sample MunlanPumphouse3_FD_192504 | JGI IMG/M metagenome (GOLD analysis project Ga0265294, IMG submission 192504) | Groundwater microbial communities from a municipal landfill in Southern Ontario, Canada - Pumphouse #3 | ecosystem: Environmental > Aquatic > Deep subsurface > Groundwater | place... | reverse complement strand
GAAGCCTGGGTGATAAGTATGATGTTGATATCCTGTTTGGTAAGCGCGTCAAAAAGACGACTCGAATAACCCGGGACGCCAACCATGCCGCTTCCTTCCATGGAAAGCAGGGCTATCCGGTTACTGCTGGAGATTCCCTTGATCTTGTTATTCCCTTCCGGCGGGTTCTGTTCAATAAGAGTTCCGGCAGCGTGCGGATTAAAAGTATTCTTTACCAGGATTGGAATTCCGCTGGCCACTACCGGCTGGATAGTGGGAGGATAAACGACTTTTGCCCCAAAGTGCGAAAGTTCCAGCGCCTCTTTATAGGATATGTTTTCTATGGTCACTGCCTGTGTAACGATCCTGGGGTCTGCGGTCATCATGCCGTTCACATCGGTCCATATCTCAAGGATCCTGGCCTCGGCACCCACGGCCAATAAAGCAGCGGTGTAATCCGAGCCTCCGCGCCCCAGCGTGGTGGTACGCCCGCCTGAATCGGTGGCAATAAAGCCCGGTACAATATAGATCTTGGTAGAGTTGGAGCGGACCATTTTACGTATATTCCTGTATGTAGCTTCTGTATTCACTACATTATGGGATCCGGACAGATCGGTTTTGATCAGTTCCCGGGCATCTACCCATTTGCAACTCATTCCAAGGGATGCGCATTTGGCATGGATGATCTTTGTAGAAAGCAATTCTCCAAAACTCATGATCAGATCGGTCGTGTAGAAACTGATTTCCCGGATGAGGTAGATCCCGTTGCAGATGCCTTTCAATTCATCGAAAAGAGCGGTAATCTGGCTTTGAATCTCGTGTTGAAAATCGGCCGGAATGAGCTTGTTTATGATTTCCGTGTGACGGGTTTCAAGTTCCCGGATGAGTTCTTCGTATTTTTTGTTCCCGGCTCCGGCGAGAGTCCCAATCTCAATTAATTTGTCCGTAGCTCCGCTTATGGCTGAAGCCACAAAAATGGTTTTATCTTTTCCCGAGGCCTCCTTTAAAATATTAATAACCTTGGTAATGGTAGAAGCGCTGGCTACCGAGCTGCCTCCAAATTTAAGTACTTGCATAATGCATTAATGATTTGTTCGTGTTCCAATAAAAAACCGTCGTGACCAAAACCGGACGAGATAACAACCAATCTGGCGCCGGATATGTGATGTGTCAAATATTCCATTTCTGAAAGTGGAAACAATATGTCGCTGTCTATGGCTATGCATAATGTGCGGGCCGTTATCCGGGATAATGCGTTTTCCACTCCTCCTCTGCCCCTGCCTACGTTGTGAGTGTCCAGGCTTAGTGTGAGATAATAATAACTGTAGGCGTTAAAGCGGTCTGTCAGTTTCCTGCCCTGGTACTGATGATAGGTGCAGGCTTTACGGGCCAGAAAGCATTCGGGATCATCTTCTGACTGCGTCCGGCAGTAGCCCTCGTAGGAACGGTAAGATAACAGGGCCACGGTGCGTGCTGCCGCCAGGCCCGTTTTACCTCCGCCTGGATTGTCCTGCCGTTCAAAAGACGGGTCGGCTCTGAGCGCCATCCTCTGCGATTCGTTGAGGGCTGTGCCCCATGCGCTGATCCGTGCATTACAGGCTATTAGACATAATTCTTTAATGACTGCAGGATTTGATATGCTCCATTCCAGGGCCTGAAACCCGCCATTTGAACCGCCAATCAGCAGATCTACGGAGTCTATCCGCAGATGTTCTCTGAGCAGTTCGTGCGCTTTAACCATATCACGTACCGAGAATACGGGGAAGTCGAGTGAAACGGGACCGGTGGTACCGTAACAGGAGCCCAGGACATTCGCGCATACCAGGAAATATTTGTCCGGATCGAAGAATTTACCCGGGCCCGCCAGGGAAGGCCACCATTCCATCGGATTAGAGTTGGCAGTCAGAGCATGGCAAATCCAGACCACCTTGCGGCCTTTGGGCGCCCCGGCACTGCAATGATAGCAGATTTCCAGAGCGGGGAGCGTTTGACCGTTCTCGAGAGTGAATGTTTTGTCGTACAGGTATTTTTTTCTGATCATGAGGCTACAGTTTGTTAAGCGATTCTTCCAGGTCTGCTTTCAGATCGTCAATATGCTCTATGCCAACAGCCAGCCGTAGTGTTCCCGGTCCTATGCCGGCGGCCCGTAGCGCATCGGGGCTCATCTGACCGTGGGTGGTCGAAGCCGGGTGTGCTATAAGGGTTTTGTTGTCACCTACATTAACCAGGTGGGTAATGAGCCCGAGCCGTTCTACAAAACGGGCCGTTTCCTCGCGGCTGCCTTTAACGGCAAAACTTAGTACCGCTCCGAATCCTTTTTTGAAATATCTCCGGGCATTGGCATATGACGGATTGTCTTTAAGACCGGGATAATTTACACTTTCCACTTTGGGATGTTCCACCAGCCATTCCGCCAGTTCCTGTGTATTGTCCATGGCCCGTTGCATACGCAATGAGAGTGTTTCTGTTCCCTGCAGGATGAGCAGGGCATTGAACGGAGCCAGGCAGCAACCCAGGTCACGCAGTCCCAGGGCTCTTGCCCGTGTGGCAAATGCGGTATTGGGTTGTCCGGGTTCCCAGCCCCCAAAAGATTTCCAGAAATTCAATCCATGGTACGAGGCGCAATCCTCTGTAAATTCGGGGAATCGACCATTATCCCAATTAAAATTTCCGCCGTCAACCACAATGCCGGCTATACTGTTGCCGTGACCTCCTATCCACTTGGTGGCGGAGTGTGTAACAATGCTGGCTCCATAGTCCAGTGGCCGGAAAAGATAGCCTCCTCCACCAAACGTGTTGTCAATGATCAGGGGAATGCCCGCTTTGTGGCAGATATCGGCCAGTGCCTCGAAATCGGGAACAAAATAATCTGAGTTTCCAATGGTCTCGGCGAACAGGGCTTTGGTCCCGCTATCGGTCAGGCGTTCAAAATCAGCTGCCTCTTTTCCACCGGCAAAACGAAAATCAATGCCAAAATGCCGCAGGCTGTTATTGAATAACGTGTAACTTCCTCCGTATAGCGAAGAAGCACAAACGACGTTATCTCCGGGTGATGCAATATTTTGAAAAGTAAGTAGATGTGCTGCCTGTCCAGATGAAACGGCCACAGCGGCAGTTCCGCCTTCCAGTGCGGCAATGCGTTTTTCCAATACTTCTGTGGTGGGATTGGAAAGACGGGAATAAATATATCCATCTTCTTTCAATTCAAATAACCGGGCGGCATGCTCAATACTTTTGAACGTATAGGAAGCGGTCTGATAGAGTGGGGTGGCGCAGGAACCGGTCTCCGGGTCTGACTTGCGACCGGCATGGACCTGCAAGGTCTCAAAATGAGAATATTCTGACATTTTTTAAGTATGTTAAGTGGAAAAATGGGGAAAATATGCGGGTTCAGACGAACCCGGGGTCCGGAATGCATCTTAAAGATGCATGCGCATAGACATAGAATACAGATAGAACTTGTAATTCATGCGGCAAATATAAAAATTTTTTAAATAAAAATATTGTCTATAAAATAAAGTTGTTTATATTTGCAAAAACTTTATTAATAGAACAAAACTATGAATGAAAAAGAAAGTCTGGATTTGATTACCAGAATGATAAACAATACCAGAAAAGGTATTGAAAAAAACGCCGCTTTACCCATGTTGATCTTCGGGTACGCCAGCATGATCACTTCACTGGCCGTTTGGCTGGCACTCTCCCTTACGGGAAATTATTGGTTCCATCTTCTTTGGGCCGCCATTCCCTTGTTGGGCTGGTCGGTACTGGGGTTACTCAAAGCAAAGCGTTCCCGCGGGGAAGCAACTCCCGGTTCGTATATTGGCCGGATAATCGCCAAAATGTGGTATCTGTTGGCGGGTGTCATGGTGTTGTGCATGATTGTTCCATTTATTGTCAGAGGATTTCCGGTGGCTTTTGTTATGACTTTACTGGTAGCCATAGGGGTTAGTTGTTCCGGGCTTTTTGTACGTTACCTGCCTTTTATTGTCTGCGGTTTTGCAGGAATTCTGCTTTCGTTTGCTTTTCTATGGATTGAAGGGATTGTTCAGTCTCCCGTTTTGGCTCTGATGTTTCTTATCATTATGGTGATTCCTGGGCATATGTTACAGGCTGCCAACAATAAAAACATAAAAAATGCTTAAAGAACTGGATCCGCTGTTACACGCCGAGCTGCGTCTGGCTGTGATGTCTGTGCTCATTACGGCAGAGGAGGCGGACTTTGTCTATTTACAGGAACAGACAGGGGCCACATCGGGAAACCTGAGCGTGCAGTTGGATAAGCTTCAGCAGGCGGGATATATAGAAGTAGAAAAGACCTTCAGGGGAAAAAAGCCCAGGACGGTCTGCCGGATTACACAAACCGGGACAGATGCCTTTGCGAAGTATGTAGAGGTATTGAAAGGCTATCTGAATATTAAATAGTACCGCCGGCAATCAAACGGGCGAGTGCTTCTACACATTCTTTTTCCGTCATCAGACTCAGGCGGGAAAGTATCCGGATATCGTATCCGTTCGTGGCATCGTAGGTCTTCAGCACTTCGGTCAAACGTTCCAGTTGTTTGTCCATGGATAAGGTAAGCGGCTGAGGACTGTATTTCAGTCTCAGTACCGCCGTTTCAAGTTCCGAGGCTACTTTGTTTTCATCTTCTTTTCGGATAAAGCAGGCAGCCTTTCCGTTTTCGGCGGGTGCCGTATGCGGCGCCTGCCCGCTTTTGGGGACCCAGACATCCAGAACGGTCTTGCCATCGTAATTCCAGTATCGGGTTTCAAAAGCCACTGCCGGTTTACAGAAAACATTCGCTGCAGCCTCCACAACGTATACCTCCTCGTCCTTATGCTTTAAACCCACAACCTTCCCGTTATCCTTAACACCCACCAGCAAACGACCTCCGTCCGTATTGGCGAAAGCGGCCAACGTCCGGGAGATTTTCTTTGCATCGTTCAGGAAGTACTTGAAATCCTGCTGCTGATGCTCTCCTTCCAGAATCATTTTTTCTAACGGATGCATGGTGCAAAGTTATTTCTATCTTTGTTTATATGAAAAAAACATCACTTGTAAGTTTGTTTGTTTTCTGTGTCCTTTGGCCTTTTCTCATTTATGCCCAGTCCAAAAACGAAACGGTTCTGAAAGAACTGGATAATGTGATTGCCAACAAGTCCACCTGGCAGAAAAATAAAGAGAACAACCTGAGAAGCATCAAGTCTTTGCTGGCCTCGGCGGTAACAGGTGAACAGCGATATGGTATATATGCCGGTCTTTATAATGAATACAACAATTACAGTACCGATTCGGCACTGGTTTATGCAGAAAAAAAACTTAAACTCGCAAGGGAACTGAACAATACCCGGTGGATAAACGAATCGGTGCTGGACATTGCTAATTTATATTATATGTCCGGTATGTATGTAGAAACACTCGAACTGGTACGCATGATTGACAGAGATTCTTTATCCGTTGACCAGTATGCCAGGTATTACCATGTGTTTAGAAGTACTTACGGAGGACTCAGACGTAATTGCATCTCCCCGGAGAAGGCGGGCGAATACCAGGTGCAGATAGATAAATACCGCGATTCGTTAAAAATGTATATTTCCGAGGATGATATATCGCACCTGTATGTTGTGACCGATTATCTCATTGAAAAAGGGGAATATGACAGCGCCCTGCAAATGTTACTGAAGAAATATGCAGATTCCCGGATTGGTTTGCACGAAAAAGCGGTTCTGGCCTATTCGCTTTCACAGGCCTACCTTGGCCTGAATAATCATAATCAGGCAGAATACTATTTGGCCCTGAGCGCCATAAATGATATTACCACGCCTGTAAGAGAATACCGTTCTCTGCAGGAACTCGCTGCATTGATCTATGAACGGGGAGACATAAGCCGGGCCTATAATTATATAAACTGTGCCGTGAATGATGCCACCTCGTCCAATGCCAGAACATATCTTCCTGCGATGACCGACCTGTTGCCCATTATTAATAAGGCTTACGAGGACCAGCTGGCTCACAAAAGAATGCAGCAGAATGTGCTTCTGCTGCTTATGGCCCTGATTATAATTACCCTTACCGTGCTTATGTCTGTTGTAAGTAAACAAAAAGGCAGACTGGCAGAAGCGCAGAGGCAGCAGCATACGATCAATCTGGAGCTACAGAAGGTAAATGAAGAATTGCAGACAGCCAACGGCCGTTTACGGGATATAAACAACAGACTTTTGGAAACCAATAATATAAAAACGGCTTACCTGGGCCGGTATATGGACAGTTGTTCGGATTATATAGGCTGCGTAGAGAAATACCGGGGCAGACTGATGGAGATTGCCAGGAGAAGCAGTACCTCTGAACTGGTAAAGGAAATCAAATCCTCTACTTTTGTAGAAGACGAGTTGCGTGATTTTTATAATAATTTTGATGCAACATTTCTGCATCTTTTCCCCAATTTCATAGAACAATTCAATGCCCTGCTCTCCCGGGAAGAGCAAATTGTCATTAAGAAAGGCCGGCTCCTGAATTCTGAACTGCGTATTTTTGCCCTGATCCGTCTGGGGATAACCGACTCGGTAAAGATTGCCGAGTTTTTGCGTTTTTCTGTATCGACAGTATACAATTATCGTGTCAAATTCAGAAATGCTGCCCTTGCCGGCAGAGATAATTTCGAAGAAGAAGTCATGAAAATCGGCCAAATCTGACGGCCGGTAAGTTCATATTTTTACTACTTTTTTTATATCTCTCTATTTTTTTAATAACAGAAATTCAGTCGGTTGCAAAAATGTCACAGATATTTTTGCTACTAAAATATCAATTTGTTATAAAGACCTGCATTCTTCGTATAATTTTATGGTGAAACAAACCCTTTTTAACAAATTCATAACCTAAAAACAATATTTAATGAAATGCTTAATTAACGTACCTTTAAAAAGGTTACTGACAATCCTGGCAGCCGTTTTGTTTTTGCTTTTGTCCCCCCGCGCGCAGGCACAGACAATGACAGTGGGGGGAATTGTCTGCGACAAAGACCATGCGGTCATTCCCGGTGTTTCCGTTTTTGATAAGGATAATCCGGACAATCTTACAACATCCGGACTTGACGGGACTTATACCATAACGGTACTTCCGGGAGCCCGGCTTGAGTTTTCCTATATGGGATTCCGGACCCAGCTGGTGGAAGTCGCCGGCAGAGCCGGGATAGATGTCATCATGGAAGAAGATTCTTTCTTACTGGAGGAAATGGTGGTTATCGGATACGGTACCATCAGGAAATCCGATCTTACCGGGTCTGTATCCCGGGTCGGCGGCAATGTGCTTTCAGATAAGCCGGTAACCAGTTTTGGTCAGGCACTGCAGGGCAGGGCCGCCGGTGTGTATGTTGTGGACAACGGGAATCCTCAGGATAATGTTTCCATAAAGATCAGAGGACTGGGTACCATAAATGACAGCAATCCGCTGTATGTGATTGACGGGGCTCCAATGAGTATGGGCCTGAATTCCATAAATATGCTGGATATTGAAAGCATAGATATCCTAAAAGATGCTTCGGCTACAGCCATTTACGGATCCCGTGGCGCTAACGGTGTGGTCCTTATTACAACAAAAAAAGGAAAACAGGGAGACGGTAAAATAAGTGTGAAAGCCAATGTAGGTGTTTCACAGGCTACCGATATGCCCCAAATGCTGAATGCGGCCCAATATGCGGAACTCAGCAACGAGATGCTTTCAGCTGGCGGTGTGGCACCCAACCCGGCATGGGCAGACCCGGCTTCGCTGGGAGAGGGCACAAACTGGATTGACGCCATGTTCAACCCCGCGCTTTCACAGCTTTACTCCCTGAGTTATTCGGGCGGTAGTGATAAAAACAATTATTATGTATCGGGAAGTTATTCAGATATTGACGGGATTGTGAAGAGTGTCGGATATAAGAGACTGACCCTGCAGGTGAACGGAACACATAAAGTCAAACCCTGGATCGAATTCGGACATAATATCAGTTTCAGCTACGATAAAAAAACAAACGGGTCGTATAATCTAAGCGATGTATTCCGGTCGCTTCCTACCCAGCCTATATTCGAAGAGGACGGAACGTATGCCGGTCCGGAAGGAAATTCATACTGGGTGGGAAACATCAGAAATCAATACGGTACGGCCGAGACCGATAAAAACCTAACACAGGGATACAATCTGCTGGGTACGGTATATGCAGAGGCTTCCATATTCAAGGGATTGAAATTCAAATCTCTGGGTAGTGTGGAAGCTAAATTTGCATACAGTACCAATTTTATACCTGCTTATAAATGGAAACCCACCGAAGTGGCGAATTCTTCCCTGGAAAAAGGTACTGGCAGGTATTTCAGTTACCTGTGGGATAATTATTTCACTTATGACAGAACGTTCGGGAAACATTCAATCAATGCCATGGCCGGAGCCAGTCTTCAATGGGGCAGTGAAGACTATTTTAACGGAACAAAAGACGAATTTCTGAAAGACGAGGTGAATCAACTGAAAAATGCCACTAATATAAAGTCCTTTACCGGGAGCGGAAGCGAATGGGCTCTGGTGTCTTTTATGTTCAGAGCGAATTACTCCTATGCCGATAGATATTATGCTACTGTGACCGTACGTGAAGACGCCTCATCCCGTTTTGGAGCCAATAACCGCTGGGGAACTTTTCCGTCTTTCTCTCTGGCCTGGAGGCTGAGCAATGAATCGTGGTTTAACCGTCATGGCTTTGTTTCCGACCTGAAATTACGTGCCGGTTACGGGATTACGGGAAACCAGAATATCGGGAATTATTCGTTTGCTTCTACGTTCAATACAGGGCTCTATGTATTTAACGGAAAAACGGTCAGTACCCTGGTGGCAAACAAGATGCCCAATCCTAACGTTCACTGGGAAGAGGTAAAACAGCTTAACATAGGAGTTGACTTCGGCTTTCTGGAAAATCGCCTGAGATTGTCTGTAGATGCATACGACAAGAACACTGACGATATGCTGGTTGCCATGGCTGTTCCTGTATCGTCGGGCTATTCAGATATTGACGTGCCTTTTATAAATGCGGGAAAGGTTAATAACAAAGGGATAGAAGTGACGTTATCTGCCGACATCTTTTCGCGCAGAGACTTTAAATGGACCTCCGATTTTAATATTACATTCAACAAAAACAAGATCGTAAGCCTGAACAGCGATACCCCAATGTACTACGGATCAGTTGAAATGCTGGGCAATACACGTGTTAATATGGAAGGTTATCCCATTGGATCATTCTTTGGAAATGTAATGGAAGGAATCTTCCAGAATCAGGCCGAGGTAGATAACTGGGCAGTGCAGATAGCAGGCGGTACGGCCCCCGGAGACATCAAATTCCTGGATCTGAACAGCGATGGGGTAATTGATGATTATGACCGTACCATTATAGGGAATCCCAATCCCGATTTCTTTTTCTCCTGGAATAACCGGTTGACATATAAGAATTTTGACCTGGAACTCTTTTTGCAGGGGGTTTGCGGGAACGAGGTATACAATGCCAACAGGATATACCTGGAAGGCATGGCAGTGGCATTCAACCAATATGCTACCGTATTGGATCGCTGGAAAGGAGAAGGCACATCCAACGATATGCCCCGCACCGTATATGGCGATCCCAACAAGAATCTGAGAAGTTCCAACAGGTTTGTAGAGGACGGTTCGTACGTTAGAATCAAAAATCTTTCGCTGGGTTATACATTGCCCAAAGGATTCCGGATCTATCTCTCCTGCCAGAACCTGTTTACCTTAACGAATTACTCCGGTTTTGATCCCGAGGTAGGTATTGAAGGTTACGATATGGGAAACTATCCGGTCACGAGAACCATAAGTTTAGGTCTTGATATTACTTTTTAACAAGAAACAGCAATGAAAAAAATAATACTTTTAACCACTGTGGTTTTATTTGCGGTTATGTTGCAGAATTGCGAAGATTTCCTGGAAAAAGCGCCATTGGATACAATCAGCACAGACTGTGAACTTAACGAAACCGATGCCGTTGCCCTGATAAATGCAGCTTATCAACCGCTTCAATGGCCCAAATTATATAATATGCGTATCTGGAGCACAGACATTGTGGCCGGCAACAGCTATGTGGGAGCTGATGGAGCATCCGACGGAATTGAAACAACGGACCTTGCCAATTTTACTGCTTCCTCGAGCAATATGGCGGCCATAGACTTGTGGCGCGGACCCAATCCCGGCATATTACGCTGTAACATTGTCCTGTCAAAGGTCCCTGAAATTACCATGGATGAAGCCTTGAGACAGCGGTTACTGGGCGAAGCTTATTTTCTGAGGGCGCATTATTATTTTATTCTCGTAAGAATATTCGGTGATGTACCCCTGATCACTCAACCGCTTGTGGCCGGAGACAATCTGGCCAGACCCAGGAATCCTAAATCGGAGGTATACGATCTGATTATTGACGATTGCAAAAAAGCCATAGAAATGCTGCCTGTAAAGGCCTCTTACGGTGCTTCTGACCTGGGCCGTGCCTGCCGTGAAGCAGCCATGGTACAATTGGCGAAAGTTTATTTGACACTCGGCACTAATTACCAGGAGGTGGTCAGCTTGTGCGAAAATATTGAAGGACTGGGCTATGACCTGTCTGAAATGGATTATGCCGCTAATTTTAATAAAAATATTGACAATGGACCCGAATCACTCTTTGAAGTACAGTATTCCGGATCTACTGTTTACGATTTTTGGGGCAATGATAACCAGGCCTGCTGGCTGAGTACCTATATGTGTCCGCGAAACTCGCAATGGGTTGGCGGATCCTGGGGCTGGCAACATGTGACTCAGGAGTTTGTAGATGCCTATGAAGAGGGCGATTTAAGGAAAGATGTTACCATTTTTTATAAGGGATGTCCTCCGTTTGACGAAAAGGAATACAACCCCTCATGGTCTCTTACCGGGTATAATGTGCGTAAATTCGTGGTTCCTAAAAGTATTTCCAAAGAATGGAATACAAATCCCTCTAATATAGTTGTTTACAGATTTGCCGATGTGCTCCTCATGAAATCCGAGGCCTTAAATGAGCTGGGCGAAACCGTCCGTGCGCAGGTGCCACTAAATAAAGTGCGTGCCAGGGCCGGACTTTCTCCAGTAAACACAACAAGTAAAGAAGAGCTGAAAGAAATCATCATTCATGAGCGGAGAATGGAACTGGCTTTTGAAGGACACCGCTGGTTTGATCTCATTAGAATTGACAATGGCGATTATGCTGTACAATTCTTCAAATCCATAGGGAAAATGAACGTGACAAAAGAGAGGCTGTTGTATCCCATACCCCAGGATGAAATTGACGATAATCCGGCTATGATTCAGAACCCCGGATATTAATTAACCGTAAAACAGAGAAAACAATGAAAAAACATATATTATCCGTTATGATAATGCTCTTGCCTGTGCTTTTTCTGGCCGGGTGCAGCGATAGTATAGTAGATCTGGCCCCTGGTGAAACGCCACTGGCATTAGCGGTAGATCACCAGAGCCTGGAACTGAATGTGGCTTCGATGTCAAAAAATGCCGTTACGTTTACATGGACCAGCGGCACCAACAAGGGAACCAATTGTGCCCTGAGTTATATTTTTCAGATGGACAGGCAGGGTAATAATTTTGCCGGAGGCTATACGGCAGACCTGGGGAAACGTATTTATTCCCTTTCTTTTACCCATCTGCAGATGAATGAACTTCTACTCAATACTTTTGGTGCAGGCATTAAAGAACAGGTGAACCTCGAAGCCCGTATTGTTGCCATTCCGGCAGATGAATCGGTTGAGGAACAGACAGCCGGGGTAACAGCTCTGGCATATATTACATTCAAGCCGCTTCCTCTTAAATTATACATGTTTGGAAGCGCAACACCCGGCGGCTGGGATCTGAATGCCATGACGGAAATGAATTCAGTTGCCAATGCGCCTGGAAATTTCGTCTGGACAGGCACCCTTACGGCCGGTGAATTCAAGTTCATGACCGGAACCACAGATTATATTCCTTCATACAACCGTGATCCTGAGAATGTCGGTAAGTTATTGTACAGGGAAAACTACGACCAACCCGACGAAAAATTTGTTATTGACGGATACGGGGGCTACCGTATTACTGTTGACCTGGTCAAGATGACAATATCCATATCGCAAGAAACAGGTCCCCGGTTCAATAACATATATTTTGTAGGCAGTTTTACCGGATGGAGCTTTGTTAAAATGAGAAAAGATCCTACTAATCCGTTTATTTTCAAGCATGCCGGAGTCTTTGAATGGAATGGTGGCGGCGAATTCAAATTTGCCACGGCAGACGGCATTTGGGACAACATGTATCATCCATCCGTGGCTAATGCACCTTACACGCATACAGCCGTTACCTTCACCAGTCCCAATGACAATAAATGGGTACTTAAAGAAAGCGAATGCGGCAAACCGTACAAATTGTATCTTGATATCACAGAAACTAAAGAAAAAATGGTTATGACACCATTTGTTCCTTTTGAAAATCTCTGGATGGTTGGAGATGCCACTCCCGGCGGATGGAGCATTTCCGACGGTACGGCACTGACGCGCGACAGTGATTATATCTTCACTTGGACCGGTACATTAAATCAGGGAGAAATAAAAATTACATGTGATAAGCAAGACGACTGGATGGGAGCCTGGTTCATGCCTTATGAAGATTCAGAAGGACCCTCCGGAGAAACACAGATGATGACCTTTGTAGATAAGAAAAACGATCCGTCGCAAGGCGGAGTGGACAGAAAATGGAAAATCACATCTGCCGGAATATATACTATCACAGTCGATCAATTGAATGAAACCATCACGTTTGAAAAATAACAAATTATTTTTTATTCTGTGTATAACGGAATGCGTCCTCCTCTCCGGTTACAGAAGAAATCCGAACAGATTCGGACTGCCGGAAGGAGGAACGGATTCCGTAACAATGGTTGATAACAACAAAAAATATTAACAAAATCCGGGC
>Ga0265294_10007430_pt1 | contig 12983 bp, 9 predicted proteins | sample MunlanPumphouse3_FD_192504 | JGI IMG/M metagenome (GOLD analysis project Ga0265294, IMG submission 192504) | Groundwater microbial communities from a municipal landfill in Southern Ontario, Canada - Pumphouse #3 | ecosystem: Environmental > Aquatic > Deep subsurface > Groundwater | place... | reverse complement strand
TTAATCCTGCTTCAGGTGGGCGTATCGTCAGCATGACCTCGCTTCCAGATGGCGTTGCGTTAACCGCAAATCCGTCAATCAGCGCTTCCCCGGCAGGTTCAGGACTTCTCTCTGATCGCATACGTCGTTCTCTGGGGCAGTACTAAGAACCATTTTTATCGATGTTATGATGAGCTTGAAAAGCTCGGCTTTGACGTATTTCTTGCAGGGAGCAGACCAAGTTTTGATCCTGTTGACAGTGTGCGTTTTCACAATGAAAAAAGTCTTCGCGCTAATATGCGTGTCGCTCCGATGACGATGCACCCTATTGGATTGAGTAAAATCGATTCTAGCGTGCGCAATCCCTGCTTACGTTCGCGGCAAGGGAACAATCGTTCTTGATCAAGGTCTGGAACCACAAGGCGATTTGGTCATCGTCGTCACCGATATTTTTACCGGAGTAAAACAAATAATCAAGGGTAGTTGAAATGAAAACATTGCTGTTCTTTTTTCTTGCAACTGCGTCTATGGGCGCAAGTGTCGTCACTAAACTCGAACTCAAGGGTGGAGATCCTAACTCAAAAAAGGCTTATTTAGCGCATGGTGTCCACATCTGGGGTGAGAATAAATTCATGACCACCCCTACGCAACGCGCCATTCTTCTGGATTTTTCAAACAGTATAAAATCCTATGTGCTTCTTGTCCGGGGCGAAGTTGATGTACAGGGTAAGCTCTATGGCACCGTCGGTATGATTAGGCCTTCCGGAGCTAATTTTGATGGCAACGGTTTTTTTAGATTCAAACTGAATGGAGTGTCCGAGCAAGAATTCGAAATTTCGAATGTTGAAGTCAAGGGAGAAACAGCGGAAATCACTTGGCAACACGGATCAGATAAAGCAGTGCTGACTATTTTTTTGCCAGAGAACGACGACAAGCTTCTACTTGAATTTTCTCCGGAGTTAGATGTAGAAAAACAAAAAACCTATATGCTTCAGCTCCTAATGTATCCTTCTAGCTATGCTGGCGGCTCCAAAGCTGGGCGTGAATTGCGTAAACGTGAGGGCAGCAGCGCTACGCGCGTTTTTTATGAAGACGAAAAATGGATGCCACTTGGCATTGATGAACCGTGGATTTTTCTTTGTGATAAACACTTCGATCCGGCGGCAAACCGCGGTGATGGTCCCTGCGCGGTATTGTTTAACCCCAAGCAAACCGTTCAGCGTGAGGTTTCTGTCAGTAATTATGCGTGTTATCTCAGACTTTTTTATCCGAATAAAACCAAAGCCGCGTTGATTTTATGGGATTTTAAGGGTGTTCCTAACGACAATGCTCTAGAAAGTATGAAATCCATAAATCTCGAATTTTAATCGCAACACAAGGGATAAAGATTCGATAACTGGCGGCAGTAATGGCAATCTCGCCATTTTGAACTTTGGCGGGGTCCGCACGATGCGAAAACCATAGACGGGCCACCGGCCCGTCGGCGGGAGGCTGCCACGAGATGCCAGACGGCTGTACGACGCGTCCTGTTGCCAGGATCCGTTCCGAGTCGCGCGGCGGGCAGGATTATCCGCCGCACCCGACTCCTCCGGCCCTTGAGGATCTACTCCGCCCGGCAACAAAGAAACATACCAATCCAAACAAAACTCCATTACATTGCCGTGCATGTCGAACAAATTCATTTTAGGCTGCTTGAAAACCAGAGATGTATTTCTTTCAGTTCCACCTGCGGGTGCCATATTGCCTCCCGCCGGGTGAGGGCCGGGTAGTGTACTCGGCTATGGCAGAGCCTTCACAACACGGAAGCCGTAGGTGTAGGCATTGCGCGACGGTGCGGCAGTGCCACGATACGTTGAAACGCAGTTTGGCGCGCTGCCGATCCAGCTGCCACCCCGTAACGCGCGCTTTTCCCCTTCCTCCGCGCCTTTGGGATCTTCTCCACCTGTCAACTTATCTGCGGACCAGTCCAGACAAAAACTCCACACGTTACCGTGCATGTCGTAGAGGCCCCATGCGTTCGGCAGATACGAGCCGACAATGGCCGTGCCGTTCGTCGGACCACAGTTGCGATCAGGCAAGGTCACGCCGTCCGCCAGATAGCCACCGTTGTACTTGTCCCGACCCAACGCATGTAGCCATGGGTTGGGGTTAAGTGTGATGTTTGCGTCCGCATCGCCGTCGTTGAAGTAGGTCGTGGTTTCCGCGCGGCAAGCGTACTCCCACTGCGCCTCAGTCGGTAGATCAAAGCCGGAAAGCCCCGTCTTCGCGCGCAGCAGGCCCATAAAGCTGGACGGCTTCACCGAAACTCCCGTTCTCGGCCAGTCGACCACCGGGTTGCTGTTCGTCGCCCCCCGGATATCGTCGTACGAGATATTCTCCATCGGACGGAACGCTTGGCTCACCACGTTGGTGAAGTTCGCCGTGCGCCCGACGCCCATCACATTGTACCACTGCCGCTGTGTCACATGAAACACCCCTGCGTAGAAGTCCCTTGTCAGCGTCGTGGAGAGTGAACCCGTAGAATAATTGAAAGTCCCTTTAGAGATGCGCCGCAAAACGAGCTTATCCGTCTTATAAATGTCGTCGGTTGTCACGCCGGTCCAGACCACAGATTGAATGACCGCCCCGTCGTTGGTCACCGGATTGCGCACCCACGCGCCCCAAAGACCATTCGTGAGTTCCGACTCGTAGACGTATTCAATCTGTTCCGCATCCTCCACCGACTTGGTCAGATCCACGATCATGTAGAGCGGTGTCGGGGCCGAGGTAAGCGCCACACGAAACTCCAGTAGAGCGCCGCTATTGGTATAAACGGTCATTGTCGGATCCCAGACGATCCGACGGAGACCGCGCTGCACACCGAAAAGGTCGCCGGAGAGTGAACCCGGCGGCAGCGTCAGAAACGATGATCCGTCATACGCCTCGACACCAATGTCCATCAACTGCCCCGGATCACATGTCAGCACATAGTCGATATCCACCAGCCGACTCCAAGGCCAGCGCTGTTGAACCATCACACCGCTGATTGCCGGATCAGCAGCCATAGTGCCTATTGACACAAACATTGCCACAGTCAAAACCGTTACCATTCTTGTTACTTTCATATTGCTTGTCTCCTATCTGTTATTTGGGTGCGCGGAAGCGCGCCACGTTTATTAAATGACCTAGCACGAGATATTTATTAACTATAGGTGAGGCAGGGAAAAGAGTCAAGCGCCTTCATGATGTTTATTTTTTAATCCCTTTGAAAGAATCTATTTTATCGTATTTTTAAGGTTTTTTCTTGACACAAAATATAAAAATTTGTTTAAATATTAATTTTTAGGAGAGCAAGAAGATGGAAAGAACTTCCTTTTGTCGAAACCGCGCCGGCACCCGTTGCGACACCAGAAGAAACAGCACATGGTTTCATTTTGTTCCATCGCCCAATCACACGCGCAGTACACCTGAACACGCGGCCGCTTCCGCAAGAACGCTGTACAGAACTCTCTGTTTTTGCCACGCCAGGCGAATGGGAGCCGCCGTGCTTTAGTCTTTATCCTTTGCGTGATTTAAAAAACATCCGTACGCGAGTATCTGCGCTGCAGGCTGCGAGTGGTGTTTCGATTCCTGTTTCCGCCGTTGGTGTGCGCCTGTTGACGTACTGGAACATCCGATATCCAATGTATTATTCGGAGGGCACCTATCGGCGTTTGCCTGAGCTTTTGGAGCAAGTCACGTTGAATGATGCGGCGGCTGGCGAATGCCAACGCTATTGGGTGCGGATTCACGTTCCGGCAGATGCCGCCCCAGGTGTTTACAACGGAACGCTCACACTCTGGTCTGATGCATTTGAAAAGGCACTGGCCATTCCGCTTTCCGTGGAGGTACTTCCATTTACGTTGAAACGAGATCCGTCAAAACATTACTCTGTGTACTATGGCGCCAGTGATCGACTTTTCAACAATGTGAAGGAAAATCTACGTTCGCAAGCGGAAATCAATGAATTTCAGGCTATGGTTGATTATGGTTTGGACACATTGCCGCAATGTCATTTAGGTAATGATCCCAAGACGTATGAGTTTCATATGCCCAACTCTCAAAAGATCAACCAGATGATGGATGTTGGGTTAAAGGGCCCGCTTCCAATCACTCTTAGTCTACACAGGTTGTTTATGAAACATGTGCCGGATGCTAAAATCCAAGGGCATTGGGCCGTAGATAAATTTCCACCAGATGCGTTTTATACAGAACTAACCGAGTTGATAAAAACCTTTGTTGCTTCCACAAAAGATAGCGGATGGCCAAAAATGTTTTGTTGTCCCATGGATGAGGTGGCTTCGTCCTCTGCGCCGTTTGCTGCACGCGCATTTAAGGCTGTGCGTGCGGGTGGACTTTCCACATATATTACCAAGGATCCTACGAGCGATGCCAAGTATTATAAAGAGTTGGATGCCGTAGACGCTTGGTGCTCCCAACCGTATTCCATACCATACGAAAAAGTGGTCGCAGATAAGCGTTATCAATATTGGACCTACCCTAATCATAATGCAGGTGAGATCAAAAATCGTGAAGTGATGTGTAAGGGCGGACGAATGACGTATGGCTTTGGCTTCTGGCGTAGCGGTTATACTGTTATGATCCCCTGGCATTGGCGTTGGATTACCAATTGGAAAGACCCGTTCGATTATTTACGCGGAAGCCGTTCGGGGTGCGGGCAGCGTATTACAGAGGAGGGCGAGATAATTCCTGCTGTATATTGGGAGTGTTTTCGTGAGGGCGTTGATGACAACCGCTACATCTACACCCTTCAATCCGAAATTGTGAATCGAGAGGGATCGACAGATGCCGCTTGCCAAGCTGTACTTGTGAAAGCCAAGGCGTTTTTGCAAAAAACGTGGGATGAAATACGTGTCCAGGAAAAGTATCTGAATGCGAATATCATGCACGATGACGATTTTGATAATCTTCGCTGGCGAATGGCGCAAATGATTCAAGAGCTGCGTCAGTTCCCCGCGCTTCGAGATGCGGTGGCGCCTTCTGTACACGTAGCAGACACAACTCCGAAAACAGGTTTCGGCAAATTCGATCCGTTCCAGAACCCGGAATCAGCGCATAATATGGAGACCCTTGATTTGGGCGATAAGCAGTTTGCCGGGTGGAGGGCGAATGACTCCGAAGCAAGTATTTCAATAATTCCCGATGCCGCGCATCATAGCAAACTCGGCATGCGTTTTGTCGTGAATGTTGATCATAAAGTAGACGGTGGCGGTGGAAAAGGAGAGTATCCAATCGGCTGGCCACGTGTCAGCCTGAGTTTTCCCGCGGGAAAAGTGAACCTTTCGGAATATGATTTTCTGACGTTTTGGATTCGGATCGATTCAAATCGCGACGAAGTGGCGGATGACGTAACAATGTTTGGGATGACCTTTGCTGATCGTGACAGCGGTGCCAAACACGACAAAAACATAGATCTGGGCGGTGAACAGGGAGTATGGATGCCAATTCGAATTTCTCTCGCTGACTATATCCAAGAGAGCAATGCAGCGCCACAGGGATGGATGAATTTACGGTTTTTCCATTTTTACATTGCAGAGTCTTGGTATGCGCATGGAAACAAACTGATTTTTGATATTGATCAAATTTCTCTAGCAAAATTTAAAAACCCAATATTACATACCATCAATGCGCCTGAGTATGTTCGTTTGTCTTCCGCAATGGTGACAATGGATTGTGAGCTATTCGGAGCCAGATCAATACAAGTCGGAATGTACACGTTACGGGTTACTGTTCTGAATTCAAAAGGGCAAGCTGCCTCCATAATGAAAGCCGATCCTGCGCTCGGAACACAAGTGGTTTTACCGACAAAACCATTACGCCAAGGCGAATATACCATTCGATTTGATTTGCTGGATAGACAGGACAATTCTGAAAAATGTATTTCGTCCATGAAAAAAACACTCATTGTTTTGTCTGAGGCTCTGTAGACGTTTAGGCATCAAAGAGATTGCGTCCGGCAAATTTGGCATCACAGGTGAGCTGAATTCCAAGCTGCCGCATGCCTGAGCTGTCGCCTGGTGTGGGAATATGCGTCAGATGCACATCGCAGCCGCGCAGTTTGCCCAAGTACTTGACAGCGAGCCGTGCCACTGAACTGGTGGCCGCACTCACACTCAGGGCAATCAGCATCTCCTCCAAATCAAGGGTCGGTTTGCAGCCGTCAAGGATGGTCTGCTTCATGCTGGAAATAGAGGCGATCACTGAAGGCTCCAGCAAGTCCACCTCGTCGGGGATATCCGCCATGACCTTAAGCGTATTCAAAATCAGACACGATGACGCGTGCATCAAACACGAGTTTTTGCCTGTCACAATGCGGCCATCCGGCAACTCAAGCGCTGCCGCGCACACAATGTCGATATCAACGCCCTCTTTAAGAAGGGCTTTCTCAAGTGCCGCACGCGCCGGATACACCACCCGATGCACATCATCGGGGTTGAGATTCAGCCTTAAAACAATCCGCTCCACGCATTTGACCGTCTCTTCGACGATCAATCCCTGAGCATAGTCGCAGCGGTAGTTGTAGTAGCGGCGCGCGATCTCTCGGAGCGCTGCTTGGCGTACAACTTGATCATCCACAATAGCGAACCCGGCACGGTTCACCCCCATGTCGGTAGGCGATGAATACACAGCCGCCCCGCCGCTGAGCCACTCCAGCATTCTCTTCAGAATGGGAAAACTAGCCACATCGCGGTTGTAGGTGACTGCGCTGACACCATGTGCCGCCAAGTGATACGGGTCGATCTCATTGCAGTCCCCCAGATCAGCGGTGGCGGCCTCATAAGCAATATTCACCGGGTGATCCAATGCGATATTCCAAATAGGAAAGGTCTCAAATTTCGCATACCCTGATTTCTTGCCCTGCGCGTTTTCATGATAGAGCTGATTGAGACAGGTCGCCATCTTGCCGCTGCCCGGACCCGGAGCAGTTACCACCACCACTGGACGGGTGGTCACGATATATTCGTTGGCACCAAAGCCTTCATCACTGACAATCATGTCGACATCATCGGGATATCCCGGGGTGGCATAGTGGGTGTAAACCTTGACATCGCGCCGCCGGAGTCGATCCATAAACTGAGTTGCGGCTGGTTCCCCGCCAAAGCATGTGACCACCACACCGGAGACCTGCAGCTCGCGTTTGCGCAGATCATCGATCAAGCGCAGAATCTCAAAATCATAGGTAATACCGAAGTCGGCACGTATTTTTTTGCGTACAATCGCATCCGCCTGAATACAGATGATAATCTCCACGTCTTCTCTGATCCGCTCAAGCAGCTTGATCTTGGCATTAGGATCAAACCCTGGCAGGCAGCGGGCGGCATGCATATCACAAACCAGCTTACCGCCAAATTCAAGATAAAGTCGCCCCTCCAACTGCGAGGCCCGCTCCAGAATATAGCGACTTTGCTCCTCCAGGTACTTCTCACTGTCAAACCCTATTTCACTCATTTTATCCTTTTTTGTTCCAACAGTAAGTACACAGCTTCTCAGCGCCAATCCCTATGGCATCAATCAGATCATCCAGGCGCTGATACTTCACACTGTTAATCCCGAGATGCTCGGCAATCAGGCGACACATCTCCTGATGTTTCTCTGAATCGGGATCCAGATACGCTGCTGGCGGCTCCACCTCGGCCCCCTCCATCTCATTGATTTTTCTTCTGGCAATCAGATCCATGACCGATTTTGTGCGGGAGAAATTGAGATAGGGGCAGCCATAGAGTAAGGGCGGACAAGCTGTGCGCATATGAACCTCTTTGGCACCACTCTCAAAAACACGTTTGATCGTGTCTTTGAGTTGTGTGCCACGCACAATCGAATCTTCGCAGAACAGCAGGCGGCGCCCTTTGATCAACTCAGGGATTGGAATCAGCTTCATGCGGGCGACCAGATCACGCGAAGCTGGATTAGGTGGCATAAAACTGCGCGACCAGGTCGGCGTGTACTTTACAAAAGCGCGGCGATATGGCACCCCTGATCCAGCTGCGTAGCCCAGTCCATGGCCTACGCCCGAGTCAGGAATTCCGACGATTGTATCGATCTCCACGTGCTCACAGGCTGCCAGACGGACACCGCACTCATTGCGCGATTCCTCCACATTGCGCCCTTCATAGGTTGAAGCGGGATAACCGTAATAAACCCAGAGAAACGCGCACATCTTCATCTCTTTTCCGCCAGCGTATTTTTGCTCGACTTTATCCTCTGTTATCAGGACGATCTCCCCTGGTCTCAGTTCTTTTTCAAATTGATAATCGAGATTGAAGAAAGCGCAGCTCTCCATGGTCGCTGCGAAAGCACTTTTTTTTCTACCGATAATAACTGGCGTACGCCCATACCTGTCACGCGCGGCATAGATGCCATCAGCGGTTAGCAACAGCAACGAGCAGGAACCCTCAATCTGCTCCTGCGCATAGCGAATGCCCTCCGTGAAACTAGATTTTCTATTGATCAGCGTGGCCATTAACTCAGTGGGGCTGACCTCTCCGTGCGCAGCCTCTGCAAAGTGCGTACTGCCCTCATCAAAAGCGCGCTGAGTCAACTCTTTAATGTTGTTAATCCGTCCCACTGTCACAATGGCGTAGTTGCCAAGGCGCGAAACGATCAGCAAAGGCTGATCATCAAAATCACTGATCACACCAATTCCGTATTTACCGGACATCCTCTCAACATCCAGCTCAAACTTAGAACGGAACTGAGTTGTCCGGATATCATGGATATACCGGTCAAATCCATTGATATTGGCTGAGGCCATACCCCCGCGCATGGTGCCTAAATGCGAATGATAATCTGTCCCGTAATAAAGATCTGTTATACAACTGTCTTTTGACACCACTCCAAAAAAACCGCCCATTTGACAATCCTTGATTTTGTGATTAAGAATTTTGCAAAAAGGCCCTATATCTCGTCATCAAGAGTCCAAGAGCCAACAAGCAATCAAAAGCTTATTTTGTAACAGAAAACCGCCCGTCTGTAAAACATATTAAGTCAATTGCACATGATTTTGTGAAAAACTCCGCGTTTAAAGAAATCGTCCACCAGCATCGTCGCCGCTATCGTCAACCGAAGGCGCAGCCGACCTCCGCGCCCAGCGCGGATTTAGTCGCTTACCAAAGGGCAAGATATGTTGGTCCTTAAAAACATGTCGGTGGACCCATCCTGTCAGCGCTGCATCCAGGGCGGCACGTTTTTGGGCTTGCGGCTGACTGTGCCCTTGCGTTTAGCAGCCCTCTCGCCCGGTGCCTTGGTGGCGGGAGCGGATAACTCAGTGCGACGGGCGGGTGGCCGCCCCTGAGGCTCAGAGCGAGCCGCCCGCTCGGAAGAAACCGACGCCGCGACCGCACCTGTGCGGAGCCCCGGCTTCATCCGTTTAGTGCGGTCAGGCTTGACAGCGCCGCGGTTTTTACCCCGCATTGGGTTGCGGTAGCGAGTGAAACGACCCTGAGGTTTCTCCTTTTCCCCACTCCCCGCAAGCGACTTCTCCACGGCTTCATCATGATATGGTTGCTCTTTATCACGCGGAATCTCTTTTTTGATTAACCGTTCAATCCCACGCAGCAGATTGCGCTGCCCCTGGCTGATGAATGAGATGGCAGCACCCTCACTGCCTGCACGCGCCGTGCGCCCGATTCGATGCACATACGACTCATCCTCTTCCGGTAAATCATAATTAACCACATGCGTGATCCCTTCGACATCGATACCGCGTGAGGCAATGTCCGTGGCAATCAGAACGCGCACGCGCCCCTTACGGAAATCATCCAGTGTTTTGGTACGCACACGTTGGGTCTTATCACTGTGAATGGCCGTGGCAACAATCCCCGCCTTGCCAAGCTTGCTGGCAATGTTGTCTGAACTGTGGCGCATCCGCGAAAAAACAAGCACCCGTTTCATCTCGGGCATATTGTCCAACAACCAGATCAACAAGTGGCTCTTCTTTGCTTTGTCCACAAACATCAACGACTGATTGATCTTATCAACTGTCGGTGTGCCTGGATCAATCCGAACATGAACCGGGTCACGCACCATCGTATCAGAGAGTTGCAACACCTCTTTCGAGAGGGTTGCGGAGAAGAACATTGTCTGCCGTTTCTCCGGCAAAGCCGCTAGAACTCGTTTGATATCAGGCAAAAAGCCCATATCCAGAAGGCGGTCGGCCTCATCTAAAACAAAATGCTGCACTGCCTCCAGCGAAATGCAACCCTGATTCATTAAGTCAAGCAAACGGCCCGGGGTTGCCACAACAATGTCAGCCGCGTTATTAAGCGCTCTAACCTGTGGCTGCTGGCTCACACCGCCAAAGACTACAGCGAACGAAATGCGTGTGTAGCGCGCGAAATCAACGGTACTCTCAGCAATCTGGGCCGCCAGCTCACGGGTGGGAGCAATGATTAAGGCACGCGGTTTTCCCCGCTCGGATTTCTCACCGGACTCCAGCAAGCGGTTCAGGATCGGCAGCAGGAATGCGGCTGTCTTTCCTGTGCCGGTCTGAGCACAGCCGCAAATATCGCGTCCTTTCAGCAGTTCAGGAATAGATTGCTCCTGCACTGGCGTGGGGGTTTGAAAGCCCTGAGCCAGAACAGCGTGTTGCAGTAAAGGATGTACACTTCCAAAAACAGTTTTGGCAAACTCCTCTGGGATCTCACCCTTTGGTGTTTCTAAACGGCGCTGCGGCTGATTTTCAGCCAGGCCAGGATGACGATTTTTTCGAGGAAACGAACCCCGTGACCGATCACCACGGCGGTTATAAGATTTTTCTTTTTGCATATGAACGGCGCTTTATACGCTTTCCAGCGGTATGTGTCAAGTAGCAAGCAACCATCGCGCTCAATTTACCGATGAACGTCAACGGTCCCGCCGTGGCCTTACCGCCCGCCACAGCGGGCCGCACAACGACAAAGCCATCCAGCCGCAACGTCATCCTGCGCAGCCGGTTGGCAGATGTTTTCACTGTTGAAGTTAATCCATATATCGCACTTGACCAACACCGCGTAATTCTATAAATTATTACGGCATGGAAGAAATTTTTTTTTTCAATGTGTTTTCCTTTGGTTTATATTCTGGCCAGATGCAGACCACTGTGCTGCCCTATCTGCTGTCTAAACTGCAAAGCCCGACTAATGCGACTATTACTGCATAACATTCAATATGGCACCGGACGTCTGAAACGATTTTCATGGCTGACCACGCTCCACCACACAACCAACCACATGCACAAAATCTTACGTTTTGTCAAAGCGGTCAACCCTGATATTGTAGCACTGGTCGAGGTTGATTCAGGTTCCTACCGCAGTCGTAAAGAGAACCAGGCAGAATATCTTGCTAAAAAACTTAACTACCACCTCGCCCACCGGATTAAATACTCTAAAACCAGCGTTGGCCGCAAGATACCTGTTATGAACAAACAGTGCAATGCTGTTCTCTCAAAACAGGAGATCTGCAAACAGCGGTTTTATGACTTTAAATCCGGCTTCAAAAGTCTGGTGATCGAGGTTGAACTGCCTGAGCTGACACTCTTTGTCGTTCACCTATCACTCGGAATGCAAAGCCGCCACCGGCAATTGGAGGAGCTGCATCGTCTTTTTGAGAAATGCAAAAAACCTAAATTATTGGCGGGCGACTTCAACACCCTCTCTGGCAAGTGGGAGATCGCCACTTTTCTAAAAGCCGCAGGCTTGCAAAGCTGCAACCATCAGCATGTTTCAACCTTTCCTGCCTGGGCCCCCCACCGTGAACTGGATTTCATCTGCTATGATGACCGCATTATCCCAAAACGGTTCCGAATCCCCAAGATCAGCATCTCCGATCACCGGCCTTTGATCTTTGACTTTGAAATCAAGCCGCAGTAGCCCAAATCAACCTCCGCCTTTGAAATAATGGTGGCCAACATCCGCGCCCAACGCAAATATTTCAGGTTTAACGAATTCTGGTCTTGAATTCACCCCCTGTTTTGTTTAAAAATAAGGTGTGTTAAAAGTACTCTTCTTATTTATTGATGGTGTTGGCTTACGCGCTCCAGCTGCGGACAATCCTGTTCATGCTGACAACTGCCCGGCACTCTGCAAACTGATTGAAAGTTACGCAGTGCCGATTGATGCGTGCCTGGGAGTCAAAGGTCTTCCACAAAGCGCCACCGGTCAAACCGTCATCTTCACCGGTGTCAATGCGTCACAGCAGATGGGGCGGCACTGTGAAGGCTTCCCTGGGCCAAGCCTGAAGCGTATCATCGAAAGTAACAATCTTTTTATGGAGCTGACCCGCAAAGGGCTGCGCTGCCGCTTTGCCGATGCTTATATGATCAACACGATCGATGAATTGATCAACCGAAGATTCAAATCAGTCACCACTGTGATGGCGCTGACCGAACCGAAAACCATCGCCACTCAGGAGGATCTACTTGCCAACCAGGCTGTCTCGCACGATATCACACGTGCGCACCTGAGAGAAAAAGGACATGATGTTCCCCTTATCAAACCGCAGCAGGCCGCTGAACACCTGGTTCAGGTTGCGCGTGCCAACGATTTCACGCTCTTTGAATTCTTTTTAACCGATCTGGCTGGGCATTCGCGCAGCTACGAAACCGCCTGCAACACCCTGAGCATGCTGGATGAATTCATAGATGTGGTGGCCGCGCTCTGCCAAGCCACCAACATGCTGCTGATTATCACCAGCGACCATGGCAACATTGAGGATATGAGTACACGCAGCCACACCTTCAATCAGGTGCCGCTGCTGGCAGTCGGCCCCAAAGCCGATCAGATCCTTACCAATACCACCAGCCTGCTGCAGATCACCCCGCGGATATTGAGAATCTTTTGATACAGCGCGCTGCAACTGCATTGTTTTGAACTTAGTGATTGTTCAAAAATAACATTTACGCTGTGCGTCCAATTTGCTACCCTTCTTTAACCAATAAGGAGGATCAGATGGACAAACCGATTTGTTATGATGCGTTTTTTGCTGCGTTG
>Ga0265294_10007429_pt1 | contig 12985 bp, 10 predicted proteins | sample MunlanPumphouse3_FD_192504 | JGI IMG/M metagenome (GOLD analysis project Ga0265294, IMG submission 192504) | Groundwater microbial communities from a municipal landfill in Southern Ontario, Canada - Pumphouse #3 | ecosystem: Environmental > Aquatic > Deep subsurface > Groundwater | place... | reverse complement strand
TCAATAAATGGCAATTATTTTTTAATTTATGATAATATGTTTATAATATCAAAAGAAGTAAAGGGTGTCTTTGAATAGAAACGCCGGAAGTTTTTTCAACTAAACAAAATGTTTACCCGATTCAACTTCGTGTTTCTTTACTTTTATCAACAAATTGTTTATCATTAAACTGTCGAATTTAAAACAAGGAGGAAGATAATATGATTGGCGACAATATCAAAAGATTAAGAATGGAAAAGGGTATGACCCAAAAGGAACTAGCGGATAAGCTGTTCGTTACCGCACAAGCGGTATCACGATGGGAAAATGGCGAAGTTGAACCTTCGGTTTCCACGGTAGCGGAAATGACGCGAATTTTCAATGTTCCGGGAGACGTTATCTTAGGTATTGAGGGTTTTAACAGTCAAACCGAAACCGTGGTGGAAACCAAATACGTCTACCAAGAGCAGGTAAAACCGGTATTGGGGATTTGCGGTAGTTGTCATAATCCCATTTACGAAAAAGAGAAGATTGGCAGCCAATCGCGAGGTAATTTGTACTGTAAGGACTGTGTTGATAAAAGGGATGAAACAGAAAAGCAAAATACAATTGCCAAGGCGATTAGAAGAAGAAAATTATCCTTTTTTCTTGGGGGGTTATTTCTTGCCATTGCTTTAATAGTGGGAATTTCTAATACTGTCGAAACCCATAGCGTTATCGGGGTTCTCGAGGGTTTATTGGTAGGAGTAATAGGTTTCTGTTATATTTCCTGTTGCCTATTAGGCAATAATTTTATCGGAGAAATGACCTTGACAATATTTTCGTGGGGTTTTGTCAAGATGCCTGGGGTTATTTTCACATTGGATTTAGACGGCATTGTTTGGCTGTTGACCGTAAAACTTTTGTTTTGGATTTTGGGATTTGCTTTAGCGATTTTTTTCTTGGGTTTAGGTATTGTTTTAGGGGGAATCCTATCAATTTTTGTTTATCCGTTTGCTTTAAAGAAAAACCTTAAGCACCCTGAATTATCCGATTTTAATCTATAACAAAAAAAGCCTAGGGTTGATTCCTAGGTTTTTATTTTTGGTTTGTTTTGATAATTTAATAACATTTTTCGAATTTATCAGGTTATTTAATTTATTGGCTTAAGGGGTAAAATGTGGTATACTTATTAAAGAAGATTAATTTTTAGATAAACGCCGAAGGGCGATTTTGACAAGTTCTCCTGTTGTAGTTTGGTCATCCAAGGATAAGTCTTTTGTCGCTGCCCGTATTTCGGTTGTTTTGTATCCCAAAGCTTTTAAAGCAGATTCAACATCCGCTAATCGCGGACTGACCGGACCTTGTGAGTCATCAAATCTTAATTTGCCTTTTAAATCAAGAATGATTTGTTGGCTGATTTTTTGACCAATTCCCGGAAAAGCGTTGAAGTAACGCGGATTCCCGGCTTCAATTGCCTTAACGAGTTCTTCGGGTGTACTGCTGGCAAGGATGGCAAGCGCCCCTTTGGGACCCAAACCTTTGACGTTTATGAGACGAAGGAAGATGTTTCGTTCTTCCGGGGTTGCAAATCCGAATAATTCAATTGATTCCTCGCGAACGTGTTGATATAAATGTAAGGTGATTTTGCTGCCTATGGTAAATTGGTAAGGATTGGGAACGCGCACCATATAACCGATGTCATAACATTCAATAGTGATGTCGGTTCCGGATATTTGTGTGATTTCACCTTTGATATAACGATACATATTAACACCTCTGTTATCAATTATATCATATTCCCTGATAAAAGTAAGTCGAAACAATCATAATAAAAGAAAGGACTTTTTATAATGATGGATCAAAAGTTATTAAATCAACAAGCTATAGAAGGAGACGAAGTGGAACAGACTTTAAGGCCCAAATGGCTTAGCGAGTATGTGGGACAGACGGCCTTGAAAGAAATGTTAACCATTTACATCTCCACCGCAAAACAACGCAAAGAAAGTCTTGACCATGTGCTTTTATATGGCCCTCCGGGTCTGGGCAAAACGACTTTAGCTTATATTATTGCCAGCGAAATGGGTACCAATATCAAAGTAACCACGGGTCCGGCTTTAACCAGACCGGGCGATCTTGCTGCAATCTTATCAAGCTTGGATGCCGGAGATGTGCTTTTTATCGACGAAATCCATCGGCTTCCCAAAATTGTGGAAGAAATGCTTTATTCCGCAATGGAAGATTATGTGATTGATATTATTTACGGGAAAGATTCCAGTGCGCAAACTTTGCGAATTGAACTTCCCCCTTTTACCCTTGTAGGGGCAACGACCCGTTTTGGTGACCTTACTTCACCCCTGCGGGACCGCTTCGGCATCGTACATCAATTGAATTACTACAGCGTTTTGGAACTAAGGCAAATTATCAACCGTACAGCGCGTATTTTTAATTTCCCGATTAATGATGATGCCAGTTTTGAGCTTGCCAGACGTTCAAGAGGAACCCCGCGAATTGCCAATCGGTTGTTTCGGCGCATCCGCGATTTTGCGCAATATCACCAAGAGGATAGCATTTCTTTCGCGATGACCGAATATGCGCTTGATAAACTCAATATTGATAAAGCGGGTTTGGATCAAACGGACCGCCAATATTTGCTTTGTTTAATCGAACGCTTCCATGGCGGACCGGTCGGACTCGATGCTTTATCGGCCACGATTTCCGAAGAAACGGTAACATTGGAAGATGTCAACGAACCGTATCTTTTACAAGAAGGCTTTATTCTCCGCACCCCTCGAGGTAGAGTCGCAACCGAAAAAGCCTATAATCATTTAGGTATCACACGGGGAGGATTGCTATGAGAGTTGATGAATTTGATTATTATCTTCCCCCGCACTTAATTGCGCAAACACCGCTTGACAAAAGAAGCGATTCGCGTTTAATGGTGGTAAAGCGCCGAACGGGGGAATTTCAACATAAATACTTCTACCAAATAGGAGAATTGTTAACCGAAAACGATTTGTTGGTAATCAATGACACCAAAGTTTATCCTTCCAGACTTTATGGCGAAAAGACAGACACCAAGGCGAAAGTTGAAGTGCTTTTGCTTAAAGAAATTAAAAAAGATACTTGGGAAGCTTTAACCAAACCCGCCAAACGCATCAAAAAAGGAACCGTTATTTCCTTTGGGAACGGCCTTTTAAATGCCACATGTTTAGAAGAAAAGGAAGAAGGCATCAGGGTTTTTGCACTTGCTTACCAAGGGATTTTAGTGGAAATATTGGAAAAAATCGGTACTATGCCGTTACCTCCCTATATCCGAAAAACCTTAAACGACCAATCACGTTATCAAACGGTTTACGCTCATGAGTACGGCAGCGCTGCGGCTCCTACCGCCGGTCTACATTTTACCCAAGAAATTTTGGCAGGTTTAAAGGCCAAGGGAGTGACGATTTGCTATGTCACTTTGCATGTCGGACTAGGAACATTTCGCCCGGTAACAAGCGATTTTGTAGAAGAACATCACATGCATTCGGAATATTTTTACATGCCCGAAGAGACCGCTCGAATCCTAAATGAAGCCAAAAAACAAGGTAAACGGATTGTAAGCGTCGGTACAACTTCTACCAGAACGCTCGAAACTATCATGCAAAAGTACGGTAAGTTTGTGGCATGTAGCGGGGAAACGGATATTTATATTTATCCGCCTTATGAGTTTAAAGCTGTTGACGCTTTAATGACAAACTTTCATTTGCCTAAATCGACTCTATTAATGCTTGTTTCAGCTTTTGCCACCAAAGAAATAATGTTAAACGCCTATAAAAACGCCATCGCGAACGAATACCGATTCTTTTCGTTTGGCGATTGCATGTTAATTGAATAATAAACCACCAATGGGTTCTAAGTCCATTATAATTGCAAGGGAAGCGAAAATTTGGTATAATTAATCAAAAGGGGAATATATGGATAATAGTTTAGCGATTTATTTATTTCATCAAGGAACCAACTATTTCAGTTATCGATTTATGGGAGCGCAGTACACTCCCCAAGCCACCACTTTCCGAGTTTGGGCACCCAACGCTCAGGCAGTTCATGTAGTGGGCGATTTCAATGAGTGGAATCTTTTCTCCCATCAAATGCTACGCATCACCAAGGAAGGTCTGTGGGAAATAACTATTCCCGAGGTGTCGGAATACGCTCATTATCAATATGCGATTTTAACCAAAAACAAGAAGTGGATTTATAAATCCGATCCATTTGCCTATCACTCGGAACTTAGGCCCAAAGTAGCTTCCAAAGTCTATAATTTGGATAATTACCGATTCCAAGATGACGAATGGATGGAAAAGCGAAAAACTATTTCGCACCTCCAAAAACCGATGAATATTTATGAAGTTCATTTAGGTTCTTGGCGCAGGTATGCGGATGGAAATGTTTTTGATTATCGCAAACTCGGATATGAATTAAGTAAGTATGCCAAAGAAATGGGCTACACCCATTTGGAAATTATGCCGGTTTTTGAATATCCTTTGGATGAATCGTGGGGTTATCAAGTCACGGGCTTTTTTTCACTTACTTCCCGTTATGGTACTCCTGCCGATTTTAAAGCTTTTGTTGACATCTGCCATCAGGCTGGAATCGGCGTCATTGTCGATTGGGTTCCGGGACATTTTGGAAAAGATGCCCATGGACTGATTGAGTTTGACGGTTCTTACCTGTATGAGCATCTTGACCCAACCAGACGCGAACACCAAAGTTGGGGCACCCGCTGTTTCGATTACGGACGCCCGGAAATTCAAAGTTTTTTGGTTTCCAGCGCCATGTATTTATTGGAAGAATGCCATGTCGACGGGTTGAGGGTGGATGCGGTGGCGTCGATGCTATACTTAGACTTTGATCGTACCGAGTGGCACCCCAACAGTTTGGGAACCAACATCAATTTGGAAGCTTTAGCCTTTATCAAAAAACTGAATCAAGTCGTTCATGAATATTATCCCGGTGTGTTGACGATAGCGGAAGAGTCAACGACTTTTCCGGATATTACAAAACCGGTTCAAGATGGCGGCTTAGGCTTTGACTTTAAATGGAATATGGGTTGGATGAACGATACCTTAACGTATTTTTCCCATGATCCAATCTATCGTAAAGCATTGCATCATAAAATAACTTTTCAAATGACTTATATTTTTTCCGAAAATTTTATTTTGGCTTTATCGCATGACGAAGTGGTCCATGGCAAAAAATCGCTTTTAAATAAAATGCCTGGCAGTTACGAAGACAAGTTTTTTGGCATAAGAGCTTACTTGGCTTATATGATGAGCCATCCCGGAAAGAAACTGACATTCATGGGTTATGAGTTCGGTCAGTTTATCGAATGGAATGAACGTCAAGAACTTGACTGGTTGCTTTTGCAATATGAAAACCATCAAGGTTTACATACTTATGTTAAATATTTGAATCACTTATATTTGCAATATCCGGCTTTGTACGAAAACGATACTTCTTGGGACGGTTTTCGTTGGATTAATTCTGATGATGCAGACCATAATGTTTTTTCTTATTTACGCTTAAGCCCAAGACATGACGATATCTTGGTAATTTGCAATTTCTCTGGCATCGGTTGGCCAGGCTATGAGGTTAATATTGATAACGGTCAATACGAACTAATCCTAGCAACCAGAGAATTCGATGCCATTCCTAAAAAAGTTAAAATCCAAAACAACCGAATGAAACTTGATTTGCCACCACTTTGTGGAATATATTATAGGAAGGTAAAAAGGAAAGATGTATAACAAAAAGAAATGTATTGCGATGTTGCTTGCGGGAGGGCAAGGCAGCCGATTAAAAGCTTTGACCACAACCATCGCCAAACCCGCTGTTCCTTTCGGAGCCAAATATCGCATAATTGATTTTACGCTCTCAAATTGTACCAATTCGAATATCGATACCGTGGGAGTTTTAACCCAATATCAACCGCTCCTTTTGAATGAGTACATCGGCAATGGTTTGCCTTGGGACTTAGATCGAAATTTTGGCGGTGTGCACATTTTGCCGCCTTATCAAGCCAAAAACCGGACCGATTGGTACAAAGGTACTGCCAACGCGATTTACCAAAACCTTCATTTTATTGAACGTTACGATCCCGAATATGTGTTGATTCTTTCCGGAGACCATATTTATAAGATGGATTATTCGGAAATGCTTCAATATCATATTGAGAAGGATGCTGATTGCACCATCGCGACTTTGGAAGTCAGTTTGGATGAAGCCAGCCGTTTTGGCATCATGAATACCGATGATAATAATATCATCTATGAGTTCGAAGAAAAACCCGCTAAACCTAAGTCGACGAAAGCATCGATGGGTATTTATATTTTTAAAACCGAAAAATTGGCTTGTTACTTAAAGAAAGACGAAGCCACCGAAGGTTCGCAAAAAGATTTCGGCAAAAACATTATTCCAACGATGCTGGCTTGTGGCGAAAAGATGGTTGCATTTCCATTCAAAGGTTATTGGAAAGACGTAGGAACTATTGAAAGTCTTTGGAGCGCCAATATGGATTTGATTGGCGATGATCCGAAATTCGACATTTACGACCCCTATTGGCGGATTCATTCCCGGAATATCGGCATACAACCCCATTTCATTGGCGAACATGCTCAGGTTGTTAATTCGCTCGTTTCTGGGGGCGCAACCATCGAAGGAACCGTAATCAACAGTGTTATCGGTCCCCGCGTCAAAATTGAAAAAGGCGCTTATGTCAAAGACAGCGTAATCTTTTCCAATAGTGTTATTCACGAAGGTGCCAAAGTCTTCTACAGCATAATCGACGAAGAAGTTCACATTGAAAAAGGCGCAACCATCGGAGCTGAAAAAGCCGAATCGGTGGGAATTGCCGTAGTTGGACGCCATGTGGTAATCAAGGAAAAAGCAATTATTCCCGCCGGCGCCAATATCGAAGAACCTGATCAAAACTCTCGGAAAGGAAATAAATGTTCATGCGAGCTCTAGGAATTATTTTTTCAGATCTACATACCGATACGGTTGATGAATTAACCCGGTATCGTACGCTTGCTTCGGTTCCTTTTGGGGGAAGATACCGGTTAGTTGATTTTGCTTTGTCCAATATGGTGAATTCCGGGATTACCCGGGTTGGCATTATTGCCAAACGCAATTATCAATCCTTGATGGACCACATCGGTTCCGGTAAAGACTGGGACTTATCGCGTCGCAACGGCGGAGTTACCATTTTTCCGCCCTTTGGCAATCACAGAAGCGACAGTTTATATGCCAATCGTTTGGAAGCGATAAAAGGTCTGATGGGCTTTATTGCCAAAGCAAACGAAGAATATGTTCTGATGATTGATTGCGACAGCGTAAATGTCATCGACTATCATAAAGTAATCCAAGAACATGAGGAAAGGAATGCGGATATCACAGTAGTTTACCGGAAAGCAGAGGTTACACCGGATTTGCATCCTCATATGAGTTTAACAATCAACGAAGCTGGCCGCGTAACTGCCGCCGCTTTAACGAGCGACTCGGGAACCACCGCTAACATGTCGGTCAATGCCTGGGTTATCAAACGCAAGTTGTTGTACAATTTAATCGATGAAGCCTTAGCTCATGGCGCAAGCAACTTTGAACGCGATATCATTCTTCATAATATTCCGTTCTTGCGCATTTGCGCTTCGGAATATGAGGGACCATACTTACACATCAGTTCTTTGGCAAATTATTTTGCCAACAACATGAAACTCCTAAATCCGGAAATCCGGGCGCAAATATTTGAACAAAAAAATCAAGCGATTTATACAAAAGTTCGCGATTCCGCACCAACCAAATACGGAAAAGACGCGGTGGTGGAAAGATGTTATATTGCGGATGGATGCGTGATTGAAGGAACGGTACGCAACAGCATCCTCTTTAGAGGAGTTAAAATCGGCAAAAACACGGTTGTGGAAAATTCTATCTTAATGCAGGATACGATTACCGGCGAACATGTTTATTTGAATTGTGTGATTGCCGATAAAAATGTCACCATTCGCGACCGCCGCAATTTGTCCGGATGTGAAACCATTCCTTATTATTTAGGAAAAAATGTCATGGTCTAAGGAGGTAATATGGAAGATAAAAAAATTGTTTTTATAGCTTCTGAGTGTCAACCTTTCTTTGCATCGGGTGGGTTGGGCGATGTCATTGGCTCGCTCCCTCAAAAGATTGCCAGCGCCAGCGAAGCGAGTGTAAGCGTACTCTTACCGCTTTATTCTAAAATTAATCCCGTTTGGCGCAACAAGCTCCTCTATGTGGGACAAATGACAGTTCAACTTGCTTGGCGCAAACAGTATTGCGGCATATTCAAATACGAATCCAAAGGCGTAACTTATTATTTTTTAGATAACGAATATTATTTCAAACGGTCCAATTTTTATGGCTATTTTGATGACGGTGAACGCTTTGCCTTCTTTGCCAAAGCAAGTCTTGATGCCATTTTATTCTTGGAATTAAAACCGAATATTGTCCATTGTCATGATTGGCAAACTGGTTTGGTACCGGTATATCGAAGAACCCATTATGGGGATAATCCGGTTTTTACCCGCACAAAGTTTGTCTTCACTATTCATAACATTGAGTACCAAGGCATTTTCTCAAATGATTTGGATGTTTTGGAAGATACTTTTGGCATTTCACACTTTGACAGCCATTTGCTTGAGTATAAAGGCTCAAGCAATATTATGAAAGGTGCAATGGAAACATCGCATATCGTGACAACGGTTAGCCCGACCTATGCCAAAGAAATCTTATCGCCTGAATATGCTCATGGTTTAGAACATGAAGTTGAACGGGTTAAACATAAGTTGGTGGGCATCTTAAACGGTATTGACAAACACTTCTATAGTCCATCCAAAGATCGGGCCTTGTTTGTGAATTATAATCAAAAAAGCGTAGAAAATAAGGTAGAAAATAAAGTTGAATTGCAAAAAATGCTGAATTTGCCGGTTGATAAAACTATACCTTTAATCGGCATGGTATCCAGACTTGTATCCCATAAAGGTTTAGATCTTGTTAAAGGCATGATGGAAGAATTACTGGTGGAAAAAGTCCAAATAGTCATGCTGGGAACAGGCGACATTCATTTTGAAGGATATTTCAAGGACTTAGAAAACAAGTTCGGTTCGAAATTGCGCGTTATCATTGCTTATAATCCAGATTTGTCGCGCAAGATTTATGGCGCCAGCGATATCTTCTTAATGCCATCGAAATCCGAACCGTGCGGTTTGGCCCAAATGATAGCTTCGCGTTACGGAACGGTTCCGATTGTGCGCGAAACCGGCGGATTAGCCGACAGCATTAAAGATTTTAACCTTGAAAACGGAAACGGATATACTTTTGCAGAATACAGTCCAAGCGCGCTCCTATCAACCGTAAAACGCGCTTTGAGTGATTATCAAGACCAAGATGGTTGGATGAAAAAAGTCAAAACAGTTATGGAGGTTGATTTCGGTTGGACGAAATCCGCCAAAGAATATCTTAAAATGTATGAGCAAGTTTTAAAACAATAAAAAATAAAGTAACTAGAAATGAAGGAGAACCAATGACAGAAAATAATATTAAAAAAAACGTCGAGGATAAATTAGCCCATTATTTTGGCGTTTTGCCGACAGAGGCTACTTTGGAACAAATGTATAAAGCAGTCAGTTTATCGGTCCTCGATTTGCTGATGGAAAGAAAGAAACAATTTAATCGCAAGGTAAAGGCAAATAAAGCTAAACGGGTTTATTATTTGTGCATGGAGTTTTTAGTCGGGCGTTCTCTGAAGACTAATTTATATAATTTGGGAATTGCTGAAGCCTACCAAAATGCCCTAAATAGTTTTGGGTTTTCTCTTGAAGACCTCTATGAACAAGAACCGGATGCCGGACTAGGCAACGGGGGATTGGGTAGACTCGCTGCTTGCTTCATGGATTCCCTGGCCAGTTTGCAATATCCGGCCACTGGTTTTTCGATTCGTTATGAATTCGGTTTATTCAAACAAAAAATGGTTGACGGTTGGCAAACGGAAGTTCCCGATGTTTGGCTTCCTGGCGGCGAGGTGTGGTTAATTCCGCGCAGCGACCGAATCAAAACCGTTAAGTTTAACGGTTGGGTAAACGAACGCTTTGAAGAAGGGCATATGCGCGTCGAATACCAGGACTATAACGAAGTGGAAGCGGTCCCGTATGATCTGTTGATATCCGGAGGAGACTCGGAAGGCATTTCGACCTTACGTTTATGGCGAGCACGGAGTTTGGCTAAATTTGATATGAAGTCTTTTTCTGAAGGCGATTACCTTAAAGCTTTACAAGCCAGCCATGAGGCGGAATTGATATCCAAAGTGCTTTATCCGTCTGACGACCATTCTCAAGGAAAAAGTTTGCGTCTAAAACAACAGTATTTCTTAGTCAGCGCTTCAATTCAGGATATCATCGCGGATCATTTAAAGCGTTATCAAGATTTGCGTACCTTGAGTCAATATGCGATAATCCATATCAATGATACGCACCCCGCGCTTTGCATCCCAGAACTGATGCGCATTTTAATGGACGATTATCGGTTCAGTTGGGAAGATGCTTGGCATATGGTCACCAGCACGGTGGCTTATACCAATCACACCGTAATGGCGGAAGCCCTTGAGGTGTGGGATGAGAACTTGTTTGCCCAAGAACTGCCAAGGATATACCAAATAATCAAGGAAATCAATCAACGCTATTCCCATATGCTTTGGGAAAAATTCCCTGGCGATTGGAACAAAATCAACCGAATGGCGATTATTGCCAATCATCAAATTCGGATGGCAAATTTAAGCGTAGTCGGCAGTTTTTCGGTAAACGGCGTATCGGCTTTACATAGCGATATCATTAAAAGGACGCTGTTTAACGATTACTATCAACTGACACCGGAAAAGTTCACTAATGTAACAAACGGAATCGCCCACCGGCGGTGGCTCAATCAATCCAATCCGTTGCTTGCAGAGTTGCTCGATGAAACCATCGGACACGGTTATTATCATGATGCCAGCGAACTAAAGAAGTTCCGCGCTTTTGAAAATGACCTTGAGGTATTAAAGCGCTTAAAGGAAATCAAGTACCAAAACAAAGTTGCTTTTTCGGACTATGTTTTCCAAAAGCAAGGCATTCGTTTGGATCCGGAAACCCGCTTTGACGTGCAAGTGAAGAGACTTCACGAATATAAGAGGCAACTATTGAATGTCTTAAAGATTATCAACATATATAATCAATTAAAAGAAAATCCGGACCTTAACCTAACCCCGCAAACCTTCATTTTTGGAGCCAAAGCGGCACCGGGTTATTATGTTGCCAAAGAGATTATTCAATTAATAAGTTTCTTAAGCAAGGAAATCAATCAGCATCCGGAAATTAGAAAGAAACTCAATGTGGTCTTCTTGGAAGATTATAATGTAACAATGGCGGAAAAATTGATGCCTGCGAGTGAAATCAGCCAACAAATCTCGCTTGCCGGAAAAGAAGCAAGCGGCACCGGCAATATGAAATTCATGATTAACGGTGCGGTTACGATTGGTACGATGGACGGCGCCAATGTGGAAATTTGCGATGCGGTGGGAGACGATAATATCTTTATTTTCGGTTTAACTGCTCCAGAAGTCAACGACTTATGGAAAGCCGGTTACAATTCCACTTTTTATTACAACAATAACCGGGAAATCCGCGAGGTTATAGGTGCACTCAAGAAAGGATTTTCTGGCAAGAGTTTCGAGAACATAGCAAATTATTTACTCACCCACTGGGGAGTAGCTGACCAATATATGTGTCTTGCGGACTTCGATAGTTACATGAAAGCCCATCAATTGATGGACCAAGTATATCAAGACGAAGTACGCTTCAACCAAATGTCGTTAATCAATATCAGTGAAGCGGGACGGTTTGCAGCCGACCGCAGCATTGAGGATTATGTCAAACGCATTTGGCATTTAACCAAAGTAAAATAAAAAGAAAACAATAAAATGTTAATGTGTAGTGAATGAAGGAGATAATGATGGAAGAAAAAAGAATCAAAATAGGCGTTCTGACTTCAGGGGGCGATGCCCCTGGCATGAATGCAGCTATCCGTGCAATTGTTCGCGCCGGAGACTATCTTGGTGCGGAAATCTACGGAATCAAAGATGGTTACAAAGGAATGTTTGAAGCAGGAAAATATATTTTCCGAATGACTCGCAATTCCGTGACCGATATCATTACTCGCGGGGGAACCGTATTAGGTACTGCTAGAATGAAAGAATTCGTGAAAGACGAAAACCGGTTAATTGCCATCAATAATTTGAAACAACTGGGTATAAATTTTCTGATTACGATTGGCGGCGACGGAACTTACCAAGGCGCCAAACGTTTAACCGAACTCGGTATGCCATGCATCGCCCTACCTGGCACAATCGATAACGATATTGCATCAACCGATTTTACAATCGGTTTTGATACTGCCCTTAACACTGCGCTTGATGCGTGCGATAAATTGCGCGATACCTCAAATGCTCATCAACGCTGCTCGATTATCGAAGTTATGGGACGTTACTGTGGCGATATTGCGCTGGCGGTTGGGGTTGCGGCTGGAGCCGAAGTAGTCGTTTACAGCAAAGAAACCTTTAACCTTGAAGCTATTTTGGCAGAAGCCAAATCTTGGAAAGTCCAAAACAAACGCCACGCTTTGGTAGTTGTGGCTGAACATGTTACCGATGTTCATGAATTGGCTCAGGAAATCGAAGAGAAATCCGGTTTCTCTTGTCGAGCAACCATTCTTGGCCATATTCAAAGAGGAGGTTCGCCAACAGCCCAAGACCGAATCCTCGCTTCCCGGATGGGACATGCAGCGGTTTTGGCAGCGCTTGGCGGTCGGGGCGGTATCGCTATAGCAATCAGAAACAACGAAATAATCGAAATTCCTTTAGCTGAAGCATTAACAGTAAAGAAAAATATGTTCAAAAACTTTGATGAGCTGATGCACATCTTATCCTAAG
>Ga0265294_10007428_pt1 | contig 12985 bp, 5 predicted proteins | sample MunlanPumphouse3_FD_192504 | JGI IMG/M metagenome (GOLD analysis project Ga0265294, IMG submission 192504) | Groundwater microbial communities from a municipal landfill in Southern Ontario, Canada - Pumphouse #3 | ecosystem: Environmental > Aquatic > Deep subsurface > Groundwater | place... | reverse complement strand
TTCTCCCGATGGCTGGGCAGATCTGCTGTGGCCGCATCGCTGGACTCTTTATGGAGCCGATGCTTTAATCAACGGAGCTCAAGTGTGGGATTTCAATTTCCAGTTGGAAAACTCGCTTTCGTCAAGCGGTGCCAGTGTGCTCTCCCACGAGATGTTTCACTCTTTGGGAGCTCCAGATTTGTACCGCTATGATGATACCACCATTACTCCCATCGGATCCTGGGACCTCATGGCCAGCAATTCCAATCCTCCTCAACACATGAGTGCCTGGATGAAATATCGCTATGGCCAGTGGCTGCCAGAACCACCGCTGATTACAGAATCGGGAACATACACCCTGCATCCTGTGGCTTCTTCTTCCACCAACAATATCTATCGTATAAATTCCTGGAATTCCTCCCAATCCTACATCCTGGAATACCGAAAACCACACGGTATCTATGATGATACCCTTCCTGGACAGGGATTGCTGGTCTATCGCCTGGATACCCGGGAAGAAGGAAACGCTTCCGGACCTCCCGATGAGCTCTACATTTACAGACGTGGTTCAAACAATACAACCACTAATGGACTGCTGAGCATGGCGCATTTCTCAGCTCAGCAAAATCGCACCCAAATCAATGAATCCACCGTTCCCAGCGGATTCCTGGGCAATAATGCCGCTGGAGGCTTGAACGTGTACAACGTGGGCTTTGCCGGCGATACTATTAGCTTTACTGTCCGCATCTCTGATGTTCAGCTCATCGAGCCCATCGGAGGCGAGACCTGGTTTTCTGGAACCAACAAACAAATCCGTTGGAAACACAAATCCAACCAGGGTACAGTGAATATCCATTATAGCATGGATGGTGGGCAGAACTGGGTTCTGATCGTTGAAGGCGCTCAAAACTCCGGTGCATATACCTGGAGTGACATTCCCAATTTGGATTCAGAGAATTGCTATATCCGGATAACCCTTGGTAGTAATGGTCATTTCGACGAGAATCTCCAGCCCTTCAATATCATCGGTAGTCTGGATTTGCCCCAAACCATCTTTCCAGCGGATTTGGCCAATGATGTGCCTACCAATCCACTTTTGGACTGGCAGGATGTCAACGGAGCTACCGGATACTATCTGCAAATGGCAGATAATCAGGATTTTGAGCCCAGCCTGCTTTCTCTGGTCGATCACCCTCAGTCCCAATATCAGGCCAGCGGTCTTGATCCACATTCCACCTATTATTGGAGAGTTGCCAGCATCGGAGAAATAGGCGCCAGTGAGTTTACTCCAACCCTGCAGTTTACTACCGGAGACATTTCGGAAAGCCCTGCAACACCTGTCTTAATCAGCCCTGGCAATTTCGCCAGTAACCTCCCCAGCAATACGCAGTTCACCTGGAGTCCAAGCTATCTCGCCGAAAGTTACCACCTGCAAATCGCTACTGATCCTTATTTCATTAACCTGGCTGAAGATGCCCTTGATATCCCCTCAGGCTTCTTCGAAAGCTCTAACCTGGAGCAAAGCACCCAATACTATTGGAGAGTAGCTGCAGTAAATAGCTTCAGCAGCAGTAATTTCACTCCATCCCGCAGGTTCTCAACAGGAGCTTTTGTTGCTAATGAAGACGAATTGCTGCCTGTTGTGAAGAATTCTCTGCATCAGAACCATCCCAACCCCTTCAATCCGCATACTCAGATCAGTTTCAGCCTGAAGGAACCCCAGCAAATGCTGAATCTGAAGGTCTTTAACACCAGAGGACAATTGATCAGGCAACTCTATAGCGGTAAAGCCTGGGGAAACCAAATGACACTTACCTGGGATGGCAAAGATGACCATGGCAATGCTATGAGCAGTGGGATTTATCTCTACCGTCTGGAAACTGCAGATTTTGTGCAGACGCGCAAGATGCTGTTAAGCAAGTAGATAGTATCCCGCTTTTACGTATTTAGCAGTCTCTATATGGGGCTGCTAATTTTTTGTTTGCGCCTCCGCCTGTTTCGCTTATTATATCCTCAGAATACATAATTATGGAGGTTACCATGAAACTCGTACCCTATCGTAGAATGAACGACATCAGACCCATGAGCAGCATGCTCTCACTGTTCGACGAGTTCTTCAAGAACAATTTTGAAGAAGAGAGTGCTGATGATAATTTCCGGGCTATGGCAATGGATATCACTGAACACGATAAAGAGTTTAGCATTCAGGCAAATCTGCCCGGATTCAAAAAGGAAAACGTCAAAATCTCTGTGCATGACAATCAGCTGATGATTGAAGCTGTATGCGACGAAAAGAAAGAAGAGACCAAAGGTACGGTGTATCGCTGTGAACGCTACAGCGGTAGCTACCGCCGCAACCTGATGCTTCCGGAAAATGCAGATATCAACAAGATTTCCGCCAAGATGGAAGATGGGGTTCTGACCCTTTCAGTTCCCAAAAAAGAACCCACTCCCAAGCAGGAGATTGTCATTAACTAGTTCGCCTTGAACTCATACGCTGTGCCCGCTCCCCTTCCCAGGAGCGGGCTTTTTTGTTCCTTCCTGACCCATGATATCTGAATCTCCTTGTGCAAGTATCAAGAAAGTCAGGGAAAAGCTCTCGCCTCTGTGAAAAACATTGACAGAAAAATGAAATATGCCATGATGTCTAAATCAAGTTCAAATTAAAGGAGTTAAGATGTTGCATACAGCTTCCATTGGAAAACAAACACCCTCCCAACAGATAAAAATCAATCTACAGGGAGTATCCCTGAAGCTTTATCAGGCGATTCTTGCCAGCCTCATACTGCTGGCATTGATTTTATACTTCGCACTTCCTGTCCTGAACTGGAGATTCATCACCTGGATTCCACTGTTGATGGTGATCCTGGCCCCGATGTGGGGAATCAGAAAGCTGAACAAGATCTTGCTCTGGATATACTCAATCTTGCTTGCCCTCCTTATTCTGCTGCCCCTGGCCTCCTCAGGATTGTTCCACGCTAAAAGCTATCGAAACATGATCGGTGATATCAATAGCAGTGATTTTAGCTCCCTGGTCTCACCCATCAATATGAACCAGGTGCCCATCATTGATCAGGCCTTTGCCACTTCTCTGGCTGAGAAAAAGTTGGGTGAGGATTTTGCCCTGGGCAGCCGCGTTAATCTGGGAACCCCCACCATTCAAATGGTCAATGGGAAACTGTACTGGGTGGTACCGCTATTACACAGCGGCTTTTTCAAGTGGCTTACGAATCGCGACAATGGTACTCCCGGATACATCATGGTATCTGCAACCAACTCTCAGGATATCACTTTTGTTCGGGAAATCAACGGCGCAGCTATCAAATTGAAATATCAAAGCAATGCCTATTTCAATCAAGATCTAAAGCGGCATCTCTATCTTAATGGTTATACAGGCATCGCCATGGCGGGAGATACATTTGAGCTTGATGATTCTGGACAACCCTACTGGACGATTACGGTTTTCAATCACCAGATTGGCGTTTCTGCCCCGCAAGCGCTGGGACTGGCAACCATCCATGCCGGCACTGGGGAGATCAAATACTATCCGTTGATCAATACCGAAAATGGCTTTGATGACAGTTTAATTCCCAGTTGGGTGGACAGGGTGCAACCTTCATATTTTGTGATCCCCCAGCTTAACTGGTGGGGAAAGTATGTGCGTGGCTTCTGGAACACCATGTTTGGTAAACGTGACATGCTGACCACCACTGAAGGCTACAATGTCATTTATGGTGATGATGGCCACAGTTACTTTTACACTGGTATGTCCAGCGTGGGCTCTGATGAAGGGACAGTTGGCTTTGTACTGGCAGATACACGCTCCAAAAAGACAGCACTCTACCGCATATCGGGAGCCACGGAATATGCCGCGATGCGCTCTGCCCAGGGAAAGGTTCAACAATTCAAATACTATGCTACCTTCCCCATCCTGGTCAACCTGAATGATATCCCTACTTACTTTATGACTCTCAAAGACGCTGCTGGATTGGTAAAGATGTATTGCTTTGTATCGGTCAAGGATTTCTCCCTGGTGGGAGTGGGCGAAAGTGTGAAAAGCGCTCGTGAAAACTATCAGATGACTTTGGCTTCAGCAAATATAGGCTCTCTGCCGAATGGTTCCATCGAGAAACAGGAGCTTCAGGGCAGTATTAACAGAATCTCCAGTGATATCAAGGACGGACGTTCCTTCTATTATTTTTCCCTGCACAACGCGCCTGGGCTAATCTTTGTGGCCACCAGCAATCTGAGCAGCTATCTGCCTCTCACAAATCCCGGAGATCAGGTGGCAGTGAGTTATTTGAAGACTTCTGAGAGTGAGATTAATATCAACAGCTTCAAAAATCTAATGCTTGAGGAATAAGTTTTGCTTGACATAAAGGATAACATCTTGATTCTTAGTCTATACTGGTTGGTTTTGTCCCTTGAGGCTGCCATTAGTATCTAGTAACCTTGAACAACATTTATAAGGAGATAACATGCAAACAAAGCTGAACACATTGTTCCTTATGCTGATTTTCACAGTGTTTGCCATTAGTAGCTGGGCATTGGTAAGTGAATACACTTTTACCAGCACTGTAGGCACCTACACGGAAATCACTGATGGAACCGTTTTACCCAACCCGGAGCCTGGTGTTACAAATCCCACCTACAACGCCATTGCTTTAGGATTCGATTTTGTTTATGATAACGTTACCTACACAAGCATCAGTGTGGCTGAAAACGGATTTTTAGCCATGGGTAACGAGGTTATTACCCAAAACCTACCCATCAGTGCTTCCGCGGGCACAAACAATTTGGTAGCTGCTCTAAGCCGCGATATCATTGCGCAGACTGATGGTCAAATTATGTATCTGCTTAGCGGAACTGCTCCAGAGCGTGTATTTACCGTGCAATGGAAGAACTTCCGCCGCGTTCCAACTGCTGCAAGCGGTGATATCATCAATTTCCAAATCCAATTACACGAAGGTACAAACGAAGTTATCTTCTGTTATGGCAATGTAACTGTCTCGTTGATCAGCACTGCTCAGACAGTCCAGGTGGGGATGCGCGGAGCTGACAACACTGATTTCAACAACCGCACAACCACCTCGGATTGGACTGCCACAGAAGCTGGCACAGCCAATAACAACAGTTGCAGAATAAACAATACTGTGTATCCTCCTCTGGGGCTCACTTTTACCTTTACCCCAGTACAACAGGGTAATCCCCCAATGCCTGCTCAGAATCCCCAGCCTGCACATCAGGCCAGTGCCGTAAACCCCGGTACTGCTCTAAGTTGGATCACCGGTGGTGGTGCTCCTACAGGATACAAAGTATATTTGGGAACCAACAATCCCCCCACCAATATCGCCAATGGTACAGTAGTAACCGCAACTACGTATATACCAGCAGCTCCCTTGAGCTACAACACTGATTACTACTGGCAGATCGTGCCCTTCAATGCCGATGGCGATGCTACTGGTTGCCCCGTGTGGTCTTTCACTACCTGGGCTGATCCCACCATAACGGTATATCCTTACACTCAGAACTTTGATGATGTTACTCCCCCAGCCTTACCTATGGGCTGGACTACGGTCAATGCAAATGGCGATGCTTATTCTTGGGAATCAAATGCTGATGCCAGTGCCAATACTGCTCCCAATGCCATGCGCATCCGTTATAACACCGATCTTGCCATGGATGACTGGTTGATCACGCCTCCAATGCAGGTAACTGCTGATTACTTCTATAGAGTTCAATTCTATTATCGTTCCAACAGCGCTTCCTATCCGGAAAAGCTTGCTCTCTATATGGGCAGCTCTCCAAACGTAGCAGCCATGACTGAACAGGTCTGGATCAATGCCAACATCACCAATCCCGCATATCAGATGGCAGAAATCCTGGTACCCATCACCACTTCTGAAACAGTTTATTTTGGTTTCCACGGTCACAGCGAAGAGGATCAGTTCTATCTTTATGTCGATAGCTTCAGCATCAATGAAGTAACCGAAGTTCTGAATCCTCCCACCGACCTTGCCGCCACTGTAAACGGCAATGATGTGCATCTTAGCTGGACTGCCCCTGGTGATACTCCCCCTCCGCCTGATGGATTCAATGATGGTTTTGAAGATTACCAGGATTTTGCTATCACTTTTGATCCCTGGGTTCTTGTGGACGTAGATCAATCAGCCACTTATGGCATGCAAGATTACAGCTGGGCTAATGCCTATGCAGCCCAGGCTTTTATGATCTTTAATCCCAGCGCAACCACTCCGGCAATAACAGATCTGTCCGCTCATTCAGGTGCCAAAATGGCTGCCTGTTTCGCTAGCACAACCCCTCCCAATAATGATTGGATGATTACTCCTCTGATCAATATTGAAGCTGGGGCCTTCTTCAACTTCTGGGCAAAATCCTACACTGCTCAATACGGTCTGGAACGCTTCAAGGTAGGCGTGTCTACCGGTGGTACAGCCCCCGCTGATTTCACTATTATCAGCGGCACCAGCTATGTTTCAGCCCCTGTGGATTGGACCCTCTATAGCTACGATCTGGCTGCCTATGCCGGTCAGGATATCCGCATCGGGATTCAGTGCGTTTCCAGTGACGCCTTTATCTTCCTGGTTGATGATGTATCCGTTGGTGCAATTCCTGTTCGCATGGATGCTCCCGTGGCATCGACCGGTAGCCATACCACAATTGCCCGCACCACCGGCACTCCTGTACCAGCCAATCCAACTTATACTCAAACCCGTGATTTGCTGGGCTACAAGGTCTATCGCGATGGAAACCTGATTCAAACCATTAATAGTGCTGCCACCGTGGTCTATGATGATATGGATCTGGAAATCGGCAACTATACCTACACCGTTACCGCTAATTATGACAGCGGTGAATCCGAGCCTGCTGGTCCTGTTGCCGTAACCATCGCCAACATTCTTTCTCCGCTTGATCTTGCCGCGACTGTGGAAGGAAACGATGTTACCCTGAATTGGAGTAACCCCGTTCCTCCGCTTACCGGCGAATGGATCACCTGGTGCAATGTTGAGACCCTGGGCAATAGCATTGGAACTAATAGCGCGGCTGAGTTTGATGTAGCACATATGTTTGATGCTACTGATCTGGCCGAGTATCAGGGCGGTTCAATCGCTCAGATCAAGTTCGTGCCAGCCCATCAAGCCTGCGTATACACTGTAAAGGTGTGGACTGGCGGTACTGCTGCTGCTCCTGGTACCCTGGTTTATAGCGCAGAACATAGCAATTTCGTTCTTAACGAATGGAATCTGCACATCCTGTCAACTCCCATTCCAGTTCCCTCCGATAGATTGTGGATTGGTTATGGAGTGAACACTCAGGGTGGATACCCCGCTGGCTGCGATGAAGGCCCACAGATCGAAGGAAAAGGCAATATGATGAACTTCGATGGTTGGACCACTCTTAGTCAGTTGAATGCCGATCTTGTCTTCAACTGGTCGATCCAGGGCTTTGTAGCCGATGGTGCCACCATGAAAGCCATCACTCCAAAGACCATCGTGGAAACTCCCAAGAGCACTCCCACCGGTACTTTGGCGGTTAATCGCTTTGAACCCTCCCGCAATCGTGCCCTCACTGGTTACAAAGTGTATCGCGATGGCGCTGAGATCGCCAATATCAGCAACCCAGAAGTTACTACCTACCAGGATCTTGACCTTCCTAATGGCCAATATGTATATGGTGTTTCTGCCGTGTATCACGAAGGTGAATCTGAACCCGCCACCGTGGGTGTGACAGTTGATCTGCAGCTTGCCCCAGTTCTGTTTGAGGATAGCTTTGAAGATTATGATGATTTCACCATTCTCTTTGCGCCCTGGACTCTCTTGGATCAGGATCTGCAAGCTACTTATGGCTTCGAAAATATTCAATTCCCCAATAGCGGAAGCCCCATGGCTTACATCATATTCAACCCTGCCTCAACCGTTCCTCCCATTACCGACATGCCAGCCTATGAAGGTAACAAGATGGCAGCAAGCTTTGCCGCAACCACACCTCCCAACAATGACTGGCTGATCACTCCCAGAATTACTCTGGGTACCAATAGTGCCTTGAAGTTCTATGCCAAGAGCCATACTGCAAACTATGGTCTGGAACGCTTCCGCGTTGGCATCAGCACTATGGCGTCCATCATCCCGCAGGGATTCCAGTATCTTACCGGTCCGGACTATGTGGAAGCTCCCATAAACTGGACAGAGTATATGTATGACCTCTCTGCCTATGATGGACAAAGCGTGTTTATCACCATCCGTTGCGTATCCAATGATGCCTTTGTGTTCTACGTGGATAACTTTGCTGTTCACACAAATGGCGGCAGCGTTTCCAACGATGAACCCACTGCACCAATAGCTATTACAGAACTCAAGGGTAATTATCCCAATCCCTTCAATCCGGAAACCACCATCCGCTTCAGCGTCAAAGAAGCTGGTCCCGTTTCCATCGACATCTACAACCTCAAGGGTCAGCTTGTGAAAACCCTGCTAAGCGACAACAAAGCAGCCGGCGAACACAGCGTGATCTGGAAGGGTACTGATAACAACAACCAACCTGTATCCAGCGGCGTTTACTTCTACAAGATGAATGCCGGCAAATACAGCTCAACTCGCAAAATGATCATGATGAAATAAGCTATGCGTTAAGCATCATGTAAGAACATAAAGGGCTGCCCTGCGCAGCCCTTTTTTGGTTGTGCCAGGTGCCGATATCCACTACGGATAAATCATATTCTCTGGTTTAGAGTTTAGTTATTGACGAATCAGACTGCATCGGTGGAATGGGTTTCATCGTGGCACAGGAAGCTGGCATGCATAGATTTCCTGGCATAAACGTTAATTATCATCAACTCTTAGGAGGCTTTATGAAAAGAGCAGTATTGCTCTTGATTCTGGTGCTATGCCTGATTCTTACGGCATGCTCCAAATCCACTACTTCTCCAGTAGACACAGGTGAAATGCCAATCCGGATGAATCTGGAACCTGCCCTGAATCAGGGCTTCAATGTCAGCCAGGTGAGGGTGACAATTCAGAAAGGTGATTTCAGCGCTGAGACGTATCTAAGCATTTCCGGCAATATTGCATCCGGTACTTTCATAGATCTGGAGCCGGGAACTTATGCTATTGACGTTCTGGTCTATGACGGAGACACTCTTATTGCGACGGGTCAGGGTACCGGCACCGTGGAACCTGCTCAGACGACCACGGTTTATATCACCTTGCAGTTTGTTCCAGGTGCTTTGGATATTCAGGTAACCTGGGGGCTGCCCTATGAGAACTGCAGGAAAGTGCTGCTGGTGGGCAATAGCTATACCTATTACAATGGCGGAGTGGATGCACATTTGGAACAGCTTCTTGCCGCTGCGGCTCCCTCGTGGGATGTGGATGTGGCATCAATTACCCTTGGTGGAGCTACTCTGGAAGAGCATCTTCAAAACACTGCTGGTATCTATGAGATTGAACACGGTGATTGGGATTTGGTGATTTTACAGGAACAGAGCACTCGTCCCATGAACGATCCGGATGCGTTTTACAGTGCCGCAACAGCTTTACACAATATCATCAGCCAGAGTGGAGCGCTCACGGGATTGTATATGACCTGGGCGCGGCAGAATTATCCTGAAATGTACAATCCCATCAGTGAGGCCTACAACTATCTGGGAGCTTGCCTGGATGCTCTGGTAGTCCCAGCAGGTGACGGCTTTCACTATGCCTCCACTCTTTACCCCACGCTGAATCTCTATGATAGCGATAACAGCCATCCATCATTGCAGGGTACCTATCTGGTGGCATGCATCATGCTGGCAAAAATATGGAACATCAATCCCTACGGAAATAGTTATTATCCACCTGCAATGGATGTAATGACTGCAGGTCTGATCCAGGAACTGGCCTGGAATACGGTGCAGAACTTTTCTGGGAACTGGTATTCAAAAGCCTTGTCAGATCAGGGACAGTTCCCGGAGGAGTTGATGATCCCTGCCCAATCCCTCCCGGCTCAAGAGTCTGGATTGCAAATTGCCATGTGACGGATCGCATTCATCCGCGATAGTTGTTTATATCAGATAAGGGCTGCATTGCGCAGCCCTTTTGCTATATAGCTGTTATCAGTTCATGATAAGTACGTGATCTGAATAGTCAATCCTGATTGCTTCGGAGCTATTGATATCTCCTGCCAGCAATGCTTTTGCCAGAGTATCCTCAATCTCACGCTGGATCACCCGTTTGAGCGGGCGTGCGCCAAACTGGGGATCAAAGCCGGCTTTGGCTACAAACTCGACCAAAGCTTCGCTAAACTCCAGCTGCAGATCCCTTTTGGCCATACGCTCTGCCATTAGCTTTAGTTGCAAACGCACGATGGCTTTGATCTGCTCCTGATCCAGGCGGTGGAAGATGATGATATCATCCAGACGGTTCAGGAACTCTGGCCGGAAATAACCCTGTAAAACCTTCATCAGATGCGGTCTTAGCTCCTCCAGATCACCATGATGGGCAAAGATCTCCTGGCTACCAATATTTGAGGTAAGGATGATCACACTGTGGCGGAAATCCACAGTGCGCCCTTTACCATCAGTCAATCTACCCTCATCCAGAATCTGTAAAAGCAGGTTGAAGACATCGGCATGTGCCTTCTCAATCTCATCAAAAAGGATCACGCTATAGGGTCTTCGGCGCACGGCTTCAGTGAGGTAACCCCCCTCTTCATAGCCTACATAGCCGGGAGGGGCACCAATCAAACGGGCTACCGAATGACGCTCCATAAACTCACTCATATCCAGGCGCAGTAACGCTTTGTCAGTATCAAAGAGATAGCTGGCCAGGCTTTTCGCCAGTTCAGTTTTGCCCACTCCGGTGGGCCCCAGAAAGATAAAGCTGCCGATGGGACGTTTCTCATCAGAGAGTCCGCTCCTGCTACGCCGGATTGCATTAGCCAGCGCTATGATTCCCTCCTTCTGCCCGATCACCCGCTGAGCCAATACATCTTCCAGATTCAGGAGCTTCTTCATCTCGCTTTCTGCAAGTTTGGATACCGGGATTCCAGTCCACTTGGAGACCACTTCGGCCACCAGTTCCTCATCCACTTGTTCCTTGAGCAGGGCTGGTGCCTGCTGTTTATCCTTCTGGCGCAGGCGCTCAAGTTCTTTTTGTTTTTCCACCAGGGAACCATAGCGGATCTGGGCGGTTTTCTCATAATCACCCGCCCGTTCTGCTTTATCGGCCGTGCTTTTAAGCTGGTCAATTTCTGCTTTCAGAGTGCGGATTTCTTCCAGTTCCTGTTTTTCCTGTTGCCATTGCAGACGTAGCCGATTACGGTTTTCGCTGATCTGGGCAATCTCCTCTTTAACCTTATCCAGCCGCCCCAGAGAAAGCTTATCGGTTTCTTTGTTCAATGATAACCGTTCTATCTCCAGTTGCCTGAGCCGCCGTTCGATCTCATCCAGTTCCTGAGGCATGGAATCTATCTCCAGCCGCAGGCGGGAACAGGCTTCATCAATCAGATCAATGGCCTTATCAGGCAAAAAGCGATCCGAGATATAACGCTCAGAAAGCGTTACTGCTGCAACGATCGCATTATCCGTGATCTGCACGCCATGATGCACTTCGTATTTTTCCTTGATCCCTCGCAGGATGGAAATGCTATCTTCCAGAGAGGGTTCTGCCACCAGGATGGGCTGGAATCTGCGCTCCAGAGCGGCATCCTTTTCAATATATTTACGATATTCATCGATGGTGGTGGCGCCAATGCAATGCAGAGAACCCCTTGCCAGAGCCGGCTTCAGCATATTTGAGGCATCCACGGAGCCCTCTGCTGATCCTGCGCCTACCACAGTGTGAATCTCATCTATAAACAGGATGATCTTGCCCTCGGATTTCTCTACTTCCGACAATACAGCCTTCAGGCGCTCTTCAAATTCGCCCCGGAACTTTGCTCCTGCCACCAGGGCTGCCATATCCAATTCCAATAGATCTTTATCAAGGAGGTTTTCTGGAACATCCCGATCGACAATACGTTTGGCCAAACCTTCAGCAATAGCGGTCTTACCCACTCCCGGCTCCCCAATCAGGATGGGATTATTCTTGCGGCGCCGGGAAAGAATCTGCATGGTGCGCCGGATTTCCTCATCACGGCCAATAACGGGATCCAGTTTCTCAGTACGTGCCAAACGCGTAAGATTGCGTGCATACTTATCCAAAGCCTGATACTTTGCTTCGGGATTTTGATCATTAACTCGCTGATTGCCCCGCACTTCTTTGAGAGCCTGCAGCAATCTGTCGTGGGTAAGCCCCAGAGATTTCAGAATGGTGGCGGCTTCTCTACCTTTGGTGAGTGTTCCCAGCAGGATGTGCTCACCGCTGATGTAGTCATCGCCCAGGCGATCAGCTTCTTGTTCTGCTGCATGCAGGATATCCAGAATCTCCTGCGCCAGATAACCCTGAGCTCCCTGCACCCGGGGCAGCTTTTGCAGTACCTGATCCAGCTTATCGGAAAGCTCACTGGGGGTGATTTCCAACTTGGCTAAAAGAGGGTGTAACAGGGATTCCGGTTGTGCATGCATTGCCTTAAGCAGGTGCAGATCGCGGATTTCCTGATGTCCGTGCTCCGTGGCCAAGGCTTGCATGGCGGAGATCAGTTCTTGTGATTTTATGGTTAAGCGTTGGGTATTCATGGCTTACCTCCTTTGAACTGAAAACAAGATAAGCGAGAGAGTTGTGGTTGTCAAGTAAAACTTAGCAGTCACCACAATAGACTGCTAAGTTTATTTAGTTGCACTTCATGCAGGCGTCTACCGCACACTAAGCTGAAAATTCGCTGTTAGCTTTTAGAGCCCTTTGGCGGTGCTTTCTGGTCTGTAATGATAGCGGCAGTTTTGCTCATCGAAGACAGCGGGGATGATCTGCAATTGTCCATAATTCAAAATGTTTTGCGCAGAGATTAAATTCAAGCTTGACAGATTTCCTAAGCTCGTTTTACTATACCATGAGCTGGGATATACACTCCC
>Ga0265294_10007427_pt1 | contig 12986 bp, 9 predicted proteins | sample MunlanPumphouse3_FD_192504 | JGI IMG/M metagenome (GOLD analysis project Ga0265294, IMG submission 192504) | Groundwater microbial communities from a municipal landfill in Southern Ontario, Canada - Pumphouse #3 | ecosystem: Environmental > Aquatic > Deep subsurface > Groundwater | place... | reverse complement strand
GTAGGGGAGATGTCTTTCGCCAACCTTTCTTAGAGTAAAAGTACAAAACAGCCGGGATCTCCCCATACTCTTCACTGACGGTAAAATAGCCATTACCATCATACCGCCAAGCAACTGCTTCTCCTTGTGGTTCCATAATATAAGGAACTTCCAGTGCCGGTTGACTAAGTGCATCCTGAATGGATAAGTTCTTTCTTTCCCACATATGCATATTCTGATAATTTTTTATTAGGATGAAGTTTCCATCAGGAGAAATATCACCACCTGTTGCTCCATAATGAACTATTTCATCTAAAGGTAGCTCCACATTTCCTACAAAAGTAGCCACCTGAATTTCATCAGTAACAGAATACTCGATAGAGAAGATTTTATCATAGTTCTCTTCAGCTCCGGGGTGCCTTTTAGTAACGACAAAAAAGGTATTGTTTCTTTGATCAAAGAGAAGAGTTTCCGCATCATAATTAAGATTTTCAGGATAGGTAAAAGAGATTGTGTGAGAGAGAGTTAGTTCTACTGCCTCAGGAGTTTGGGTAGGAGAAACTACCGGCTCAGAGACAACATAAATCTGCTTAACGGTATTAGTTAAACGATTATCACCAATATCGGCAAGATAGATTTCGGCTACTCCTGAAGTAGGATTTTTTCCGATTGCTATATCTTCCCAATCTCTATTCACAGCTCCGTTAATGGTATAGATGCCAAGGTTTTGAGCTAATTCATTCAAGGCATAAATAAAGTTGTTTCCACCTGAATCATTATGAGTCCACAGCACTCCCGGATTCTGTCTGCTAGCAACTAATCCAGAAGCTTCATCTATTTCATTGTTTTCCACAGTTCCCATGTTTTGTCTATGAGTGAATGATCCACTCTCACCAGTTTGCTTATGGTAATAGCCGTCATTAGTGGTAACAAACTGATACTCCGGAGATTCTGTAATATCAAGCACTTCTTTCTGATAAAATTCAGCAGGGGTAATCCATTCATTATTCTGATTAATCTGGAAATTATTAGCACTACTGAAGTAGATGTTATTGGTATGAGAACCTTTAGCAAGTAATTTTGGTTCAAGATACCAGTCAACTAAGGTGAACTCCCCGTTATCATCAAGAGTGTAGAGTCCATCACTGTAGGAACCGGAAGCAAGGAGAACAAAGGTGTTGTTGTCATCTTGAGCTACCCCAAGAGCAGCCAGATCGTCATAGTTAAATAATCCGTCGCCAATAATTCGAACTCCCGAATTTGTTGCTAAATAAATCGAACTATCCCAACTTGATACATAAATATCATTTATATCTTCTTGTGTCTCAAGAATATGCTCCCAGCTGTAGCTCCACAGGAAAGAGACCGCCATCAGTAATATTAAAACAGTGTTTTTCTTCATAGTTTAACTCCCAACATAGTTATAAGTTAATATATCTAAAATACTTATTTAATCAAGTTATTTGTTTTATTTGGTAAGAAAGCTCTTAAATGTCGAATTTTTAGTGGAGTCTCCTGGGACTTAAGTGCCTTACACGATGTGATTTCGAATACTAATTGGAGTGCAAGCTTAGGTGCTAGGGAAGAGGCAATTAGCAAGGAGCAATTAAAGAAATTTATCCACTGATTTCACGAATGTAGGGGCTAATCATTATTAGCCCTCCTAAGGAAGATTTAGCCACTGATAACACTGAAAACACAGATTAAGATGAATATGCTACCTCTTAATTCCCCTCTTCACTTTCGGAGAAAGTTTCCGGAGAGGGGTGCCGGATTTCGGCGGGGTGTGGCTCTTAAATTAAGGAGATACAAAATGTTGCGTCTCTACAAATCCCCATGAGGAGTAATAGAAAAAAGCAAAACTAATCTTAACTTGGCTAATTTCTATCGATTAAACAATTCAACAAATCAACGATTCAACAGAATAATTCGGTAAAGGGGATGGCAGAAAATGTTCCGGCCTTACAAATTTTTAATTATCCCTTAAACTTTCTTGTAATTTTACTTGACAGTTAATTATAAATTCAAAATAATATGTAAAAAAGGAATTAGGAGTGCTATTTTGAAGATTTTATTAACTAATGATGACGGTTATTCTGCTAAAGGTATAACTCTGTTGTTTGACACACTTACCGAGTTAGGTTATGATACCTACATGGTTGCCCCCGAAACAGAAAAAAGTGGAGCTTCACACTCAATTACGCTACATCACGATTTAGTGGCAAAAAAAGTAGCTGACAAGATTATTAGCGTTAGTGGAACTCCTGCAGATTGCGTGATTTATGCAACTCATGAAGTGGCTACTGATTTTGATCTAGTTGTTTCAGGTATAAATGCCGGACAAAACATGGGTGAAGATATTTTCTATTCAGGTACTGTGGCTGCAGCTACCGAAGCTTGTTTCTTGGGTTACCCTGCTCTTGCCTTCTCAATGTGTGCGTACGAAGATCAGAATTATGAGGCAGGAGTTGAGGTTGTTGTGAAGATTATCTCTTTAAAATTACATGAGCAACTTAAAAAGAATGAACTACTCAATATAAATATTCCTAACATACCTTATGAAAAAATAAGGGGTTTCCAGGTAACCAAGATAGGTGAAAGAAGATATAAGAACTTTATTCGCCTCTTGGAAAGAGATGAAAATAAAACTGTTTACCGGGTGGGTGGAGATATCCCGGAATATGTTCAAGACAACCAAAGTGATTATTACGCAATAAGTAACAACTTTGTTTCCATAACTCACTTGTTAAGAAAATCAGATGCACATTTTGACTTGAATGTGCTACAAAAAGTAAACAATTATGAGATTTGAAGATCAAAGAGAAGCATTAATCAGTGAACTCAAATTCTTAGGAATTAGTGATGAACTAGTATTAACAGCTTTTGGAACTATCTGCAGGGAAGACTTTGTTCTTCCTCATGTAAAAGAGTTTTCCTATTTCAATCGAGCTCTTCCTATTGAAGATGGTCAAACAATTTCACAGCCATATATGATTGCTATTATGATGCAGGAATTGGAGTTGGCGCCGGATGATGTTGTCTTGGAGATAGGCACAGGCTCAGGATATCAAACTGCTTTACTTGCTTCTATCGTAACCACAGTTTGCACAATTGAAAGACATGAAAATCTTTCCTTAAAAGCGAAACAAACAGTTGCTAATTATCAATTTAAGAATATATTCTTTAAGGTTGGTGATGGCACAAAAGGTTGGATAAACAGCTATCCGCCAATTAAGCAGTTTACGAAAATAATAGTGTGTGCCGGAGCTCCTAAAATATCAGAATCTTTGCTTAATCAATTAGAGATTGGTGGTAAATTAGTGATTCCGGTAGGAAACAGAGAAGAACAAAGTTTAAAAATAGTAACAAGACACGAAACCGGATTTGCTGTAAAAGAAGGCACTGGTTGTTGTTTTGTTCCATTAATTGGAGAATCAGGATGGGAAATAGATTAGAAACAGTTTTTGAATTCTTTTCCATGAGTTGGCAATGGTTCAAAAAAAAGAGAGACCGCTTAATTAATCTCACTGAAACTGAAAAAAGTCTTTTGCATTTTAGTGTTTTTAGCTCTTTAGGGAAAATGCAGATAAAAACTGTTAGTAGCTTCGTTTATGAAAGAAGTTTTAAAAGTAATGAGGTTATTTATCAAAGAGGGCACCCTAACATGGTAATGTATTTTATCGTGTCAGGAGAGGTTGATCTTTATGATTCAGAAGATTCTGATAAACCAGATATGACAATTTCGCGAGGTAGTTTGGTAGGTTCAATTGAAATATTTACCGGAAGTACACGCGCCAGCACCGCAGTAGCCAAGACAAAATGTGAGATGTTGGCGATATCAAAATATGATTTTCGCAATATGATTAAGAATAATCCGCGAATTGGGTCAAAAGTTCTCTACTCTTTCTGTGAAAAATATTCCAAATCACTTTATGAAAAGATTTTGGCGGAGAAAGAAAATGCTAAAAAAGAACAGTAAGTTAATCTTCAATATCTTTGTACTCCTACTGTTCGGAGTCGCTGCAGTATTCTACTGGAATATTTTAGCCAGCCTGTTAGCCGGTATTGTTTTTGCCTTTATTCTTAATCCGGCTGTTAGCTATATTGAAAGCTATGGTGTTAGCAGAATCATCTCTATTGTCGCAGTTTATTCAATAATAATTTTAACGATATTCATAACCATGATCTTCGTTATTCCCAAGGTAATCACGCAAGGGGAGAGTATTTTCTCTTTTATTAACCAATCGGAAGCAGTTCAAAATGTAATGGGTTCTACCCCTAAAGTTGATAAAAATACGATTCAAGTTAAAACCAACCCGATCATCAATATCTACATGAACTATGATAAAAAACAAGAAAGGTTTGTTATTGATGGCTCTGAACAGATTATTAATAAGCCTAAAGAAGAAATTATTGAGTTGCAAGAAGCAGACACAGCTAATATTGCTCCACTGACTCATTCTGATTCACTTAAAAATGGTTCTTTGGAAAAGTTCATGGAAATACCAATACTTGCTCAAGTTATTGATTATGTTAACTTTATAGATGATAAGCTGACTTTTGTAGATATTACTGATGAATTTAAGAAAGTTGTTGAAGGACTTAAAGAAGAAATCGTTCAAGTGCCTATGATTGTTATCTCTAATGTTAAAAAGATAGCTTCTACTTTCGCTTTTGTGTTCATGATTCCCCTCATTAGTTTCTTTATCTTAAAAGATAAGAATCTCTTCTCAAAAATGTTCAATCGCTTCATCCCTAATAGATTCTTTGAACTCTATATTACTATTACCCATAAAATTAGTGAATTAGTTAGTAGCTTCCTGAGAGCACTTTTAATCGAAATCTTTATTGTGGCAGTGCTTACTGCTATTGTTCTAACTATTATTGGAGTTAATTACTCTATCCTCATTGGTTTGCTAGCCGGATTTGCCAATATGGTACCTTACTTTGGACCTTTCTTTGGTGTAGTATTTGCCATCGGTTCTGTGATCTTAACAGGACAAGACATATCTATGATTTTCTATGTAATTTTCGGTATGTGGGGTGTGCAAATCATTGATAATAATATTGTTTATCCTATCGTAATAGGTAAAAGCACTAATATTCACCCGCTCTATGTCTTTCTGACTGTTGTTGCTGGTGGTACTATGTTTGGTGTGCTAGGAATGATTATATCTGTACCGGTGGTCTATATTGTTACTGAAATATCTAAGGAGATGTACTCTAGCTTGAAGAAATATGATATAATTTGAATTAGCAATTAGCAATTAGTAATTAGCAATTAGTAATTGAAGAAAAAGACTTTCACACGAATTTGCACGAATTAAAACGAATTTCACGAACTAGCAGACTGTAGCCTCTTCAACTGGGAACGCACTCATCCTTGAGTGCATCATTGCAAAAGCAATGAAAATCTTAAATCCAGGATGGATGAAAATATAATAGGGAGTGCTCGAAGACACTCCAAAGGAATTTAATTAAAAGAGGTTCGACCCGTCAGGGGAGAACCGATGAATAAAGCAGTAAAACTATTTAGGACTGGACATGAAGAAAAAGAATTTTATCCATTAATTACACTAATTTCACAAAGAAGAAAAATTAAAAAGAGAATTAGCTTATTCAGGATCTCTTAAGTCCTGAAAGGATGGTATTTGTCAGCAAGGGGTGCAAGCCCCTTGTAGCACATTAAAATTAAAGATAGCCCTACAGGGGCGAAATAATTTGAAACAATAATAGAAAACTTTCACACGAATTAAAACGATTTTCACGGATGAAGATGAATACGGAGCCTCTTAATTCCCCTCTTCTCTTTCGAAGAAAGTCTCTGGAGAGGGAGTCTATCCTACGAAGCTTCAGCGAAGTTGGATGCCGAATTTCGGCGGGGTGGTTCTTAATTCCCTTACCCCTTGCATAGCAAGGACATGGGGCGGGGTGCCGTCAGGCGGGGTGAGGTCTTAATTCCCTTCTTTATTTACTGTAGAGACGCCACATTTTGCGTTTTCTTAACTACTCAACAAGCAAAGAAAGCTCATTCAAAATCCTCTTTAGTTTGAATAACTTTTCCTATCCCCTTCTTTTCCATTTCTTCCACAGTTCCGAGTTTATTATTGTAAAAACCTTTCTTATTTGTGTACTTTTTTTCCAAACTTTTGGGATCGACAATCTTCTTATCTAATAACAAAACTTTTTCGGGGATAATGGGTATCTCTAACACGCGGATATTACCGGAATCGGTTATAGTAAACCTAATATTAAAGACTCTTATGTTATCATCAAAATCCAAATACCCAATTACTATCAGATAATCATTTTTACATTCCACTTTAATTTTACTGGCTTCGTAAGATTTTATTTTAATCTTATCAATTGAACTATGCACAATTGCATCTTTAAAATATCTTTTCATTAAGTGTAAATCGTTGGTTTGTAAAGCTTCGACCAGAATAGAGATAAATCTATTCAAGTTCTTGGTTAATTTAGTGGCTGGAACAGGTTTAAAGTAAACTTCACCGCAATCAAACAGATGAAACAGCTTTATCTCATTTTCCAACAAATAGATTTTATGCTTGAGCTGAGGTTGTTTAATCTTGAACGACTGAGCTAACTTTGTAATAGGCACATTATCATAATAATACTTTTTCAATATTGCCTTATCGCGAGCAGAAATAAAAGAGTACAAATCGAGATTTAACTCTTCAATAGGATGTTGATTTTCAAAAACAACATATTTTTCTAATTCTTGTGAATCTACTAAGAGTTCTTTATTTGTTTTGTTTTCTCTAAAATAGTCCAAACATAAATTACGAGTAACAGTGAATAACCAACTATTGATTTTTGCTTTATCAATCTTATCATAGTTTAAAAATAGCTGGATTGATGATAATTGAGCTATCTCTTCTGCCTTATCTTCATTTTTGACATAGTTCATAGCTATCTGTTTCGCTTTTCCTAAGGCAATCTTTAACTGTTTTTCCATATCGCTGCACCTTTATAAGTTAATATCAGAGTATAGATTATGAATAATTAGATATTTTTAACCTCTATTTTCCGTCTATATATATATAGAGAGAGGTATAAAATGAAACTCAAATTAATTCTACTTATTATGATTCTAATTTGTGGTAGGTTAATGAGTCAAGAGAAATATGAAAACCTTAGAGTTGTAACTTGGATTGAAATTATAGACCAGGATTATACTATCTTATTAGAAGAAGGAGATATTACTGTCTTAATAATTAATAATGAGACTGTAGTTATTGAGACAAAATCTTAATTGTTCTTTAATTGAAGAAAAAAGGAAAGGAGAAATTTGTGAAAAACATATTTACATTAATCTTTATTATGTTTGCCATAGCTTGCTATAGCCTTCATGATCAAAAGGCATTTAATTACTGGGGGTTAAATGAAGATCCAATTTCATTATCTCAATCTGACATACCTATTGTTGGTGGTCAAAAATTCATTTCTGAAGGAGAAGTGAGAATTTTAACAATAATGATTAAGATAGAAGGATATGAAGACCCAAACATTAATACTACTGATTGGCCTCTTGACAGTGATCCAAACTATAATTTTTTTGAAACTGAATTAGATCCTGAAAATATAATATTTTCAGGTAATAATATTACTCGGTACTATTATGAAATGTCTGATGGTGCTTTCATTATGCTGGGAGACATGTATTATATCACTGTGCCACAAGCTGTGTATGAACAGTTTCCTACTAATAATGCACAGAGAAAATATCAAACAATACAATATTGCTATCAACAAGTTGAACAGCAAATTCTACTAAATGAAGATATTGATGCTAGTGTATATGATCAATGGACAATAGGATCTAACTGGGATCATCAAAACACTCCGGATCTTGAGGTTGATTACACTTTTGTTAATTTTAGATCGTCATTAACTCACTATTTTGAAGACGGCTATACCGGTATGTCTATAATACCCTTATATTTCGGTTCGACTCTAAAAATAGGGAGGGGAAGTATCCAAAGCTCATGTGCGAACTTTTCCTTTGCTACAGGTGTGATGATACACGAAATGATTCATGATCAAGTAGAGTCTAATGGAAGTGGGGATCATTCTGGTAGATTAGCTCGTTTAAGTCCTCTTAATTCTAACCAGGTTGGGTGGGGTTCTTCTCCAATTGGTTTTACTGCTTACGAAAAATACAAATTAGGATATTTAGATTTTATAGAATTAAATCAAAACACAAGTATTGTCGATTATACTATATCAGACTATATGACTACAAATTCTGCAATACTCGTAAATATTCCTAATTCTTCTAGAGGATACATAATAGAAAATCGGCAGAGTTTTGATCAGATTTGGGATAAAGCGTTTGCTAAGGGAATTTACATATATAGAGTTGATTTTTCTGAACGACTCTATTCCTATGAATTGTATGACCCTGTAATGAAACCAGAACCTCTAGATGGTTCTTCCATTACCAATGGTGATGGCTATGATGGGCATATAAACTTATTATCAGCTAAAGGAAGATTCAATTTTTCTACAAATAAATCAACAGCTCAAACAATAAATGATTTGAGAATTTATAAAGAAGAGCCAAATCCAAAAGGCTATGATGAAAGAGATTTTTGTATTGCTCATGCCGGTGGAAGAGCATATTGTTCTTACTTTTCAAATCTTGTTCCACCAAAACTATGGTATGATCCAGTATATTATCCTGAAAGCACTTTGCCTAACTATGGTCCGGCATTTGGATCGGAATATGACACATTTTCAGTCGGCTATAATAACATTATTTCTCCATGGTCAAATCCCCAGATTGAACCGGATTGGGCAGAAGATTATCAATTTGCCTGTGAGGTAATAGATGAAAATGAACAAACAGGGGAGATTACTCTTCGTTTCTATTTCGACAATGTTGATCAGTGCGTTCCCTCAAAGCCTTTACAACTTGCCATAGATCAAGTAACTAATGGCTTAGAAACATCATTCTATCATTTCCAAAAACTAAATCATTCTCACTATGAGCTTTTTATTAGAAATCAAGGAGCAGAGACATGGAATATGATCTCTTCCTTCAGTGTACAAAGTAATGAATATAAAAAAACTTTTTTAATTACTGATAATGTACCCTATGGTGGTACACTAAATTTGAATGCTCCTGAATATAAAATTGTTGCAGTTGATCAAAATAATAAAAGGTCAAATGATTCTTCTATCATAACACCTGATCCTCAGTATGTGATAAGCCAAGATAGGAGTTTTAGAAATTTACATGTGGGAACCGGCACTAAGTTAACAATTCACTCAGGGCAAACATCAATTCATGCTCAAGGAGTAATTAGTCTTGCTGAAGGTTCAGAATTGAACATTAGAGAAAATGCAACTATTGCGATTAATGATTTTGTACAGGTAACTAATTCATACCAGAACTGTACTCAAGAAGAGCAACCCAAACTTATTATTAGTGGTTTATTAATAAACAACGGTGCTTCTATTTTTGATTTTAGTACATCAGAAATCGGATTAGATTTTTATATATCGAACACTTCTTTGACTATGGCTAATGTCGAGTTCTCCAATTGTGAAATTACTATTGGAGACTCTAATGTAATAATACAAAACTTAGAGTTAGCAGATTCACCATTATTAATTGAAAATGGAACTCAAGTAATTCAAGATGTTTCTACAAATGCATTATTATCTGTGTATGGCTCAGAGTTATTAGTAATAAAAGAGTCTGTATTTACAGGTAATAACGGTGGATTACTTATGAATGATACAGGATTTTTCGTTGATAACTGTGATTTTATTAACAATAATATTTACGGAATTTGGATTGAAAATTGCCAGGTAATTAGTGGACACCAGCAAAGTAGATATTATGCTAATTCCATTAATAATAGCACTATTAGTGAGAATCAACAAGATGGCATTAGAGTCTTTAGATCAGATGTCAGACTTTATAATTGTTCAATTGAAAATAATTTAGGAAAAGGGGTGATGGCATTTGGACCTACAATATTAGATATTAGAAAAGATCCACTTAACACTACTGGTAACTCTTCTAGAATAGCTAATAATCAATATCAGGAAATTGATCAAATAGGGCATTGTATCAATATTACAAATGGAAATAATTACATAATTGATAACACCTATAATATCGGTAGCTGGGATCAATATCTGATTCACACTTATTGTTACGAGTGCACAAACCCAAATTATGATGTTACAATGAATTATTGGGGTTATGGCAATGTTCAGAATGTAGCACTCGCTCCACCGATAGAAAGATTCGATCATTTTCATAATTACAATACTACACCTGTTTGGAATCCCCTTATGATGCCTGAATATCCACCAACAGATGGAGATTTATTCTCTTTAGCAATTGATTATGCTTCTTCCGGTGAAATTGATCTTGGAATATCATTTTTTAAACAGCTAATTTCAGAATATCCAAATTCACCTCATTTTAAACATAGCGCACAATATCTATTTGCTTTAGAACAAGATAAACAGGCGTTAAAAGATTACTATCTAACTGAACCGAGATTTCAGTATGACGGGCAGATTGATCACACAATCGATTATCTTACAAAACATTGTGACATAAAACTTGGAAACTATGAAGAAGCAATAAACTGGTTTGAAAATGAGATTGCAAATCCACGAACAGCATATGATTCTCTTGTTGCCATTATTGATCTAGGATACATCTACACACTTATGGAGAATCAGAAAAATCCTTACATGGGTAAGTTAACCAAATTTATACCGAAATCTAATCAGGAATATCACAACAATGTAGATTATTTAATAACAAACCTATCAAACATAATAAACAATGAGTTTAATCAAACTAACGAGAATAATGATGGTATCGAGGTGATTGATGAAGTTAGTTTTTTATCATGCTATCCTAATCCGTTTAATCCTACGACGACAATATCATTTAACTTGACAAAGCAAACACAAGTGAGGTTAAGTGTATATAATATCAAAGGACAGATTGTTGAAACACTAATTAATGAGTCATTAACTGCAGGAACTCATGAAATTACCTGGAATGGAACTAATCGTAATGGAAGTAAAGTGGCTTCCGGCGTGTATTTTTATAGAATATCAACAGATAAGACAACAATTACAAATAAGATTGTGATGTTGAAATAAAATTAAGTGTGGTACACTGTGATAGCCATGGTGTACCCTCAAAAAGATAAGGAGAAATTATGAAAAAGATTAGTATGTTTTTGTTTTGCTATCTGATGATTATTTTATTAACAGCAAAAGTTGTTGGTAACTTCCCCATTGTTGAATTAACCCAAGCTGAAGAGTTAGCCTATCAAGAGATAGTTAGAAATAATCCTGAAGAGAACTCTTTTTTCCCAATTAATACCGGAAACTATTGGAATTTTATTAGCAGGGTGACAGATCCATTCATTTGTTGGAGATATAGTAGACGGCAAAGAAAAATAGGAGAAGCTATGGAAGTAGATGGAGAACTCTTTTATGAGCATTTAGCTTCAGATGAATCTTTAGGCGATAATCCTTACAGCCCTGAGAACCCTGTAGATAGTTATACTTATAATCATGAGGGATGGCTTCGTAGTAGTAATAATATTGTGACAAGATTAGATAGTTTGTACCTCCTTGATAATTATCATATTTATGATAACCAAGTTTTAGAGCAAGATTTAACAATTGATTTAGATTATTCAGGAAATAACTTTTATAATTGTGCGGTATGGTGCAGTATAGATGATTGGTTCACAATGCTTCTTTTTAGTCCTGCTACCCAAGAACAAGTTATTGATTGGATGTGGCAACCCGAAATTATTGAAAGGGGGTATTGTGAAGTATTTGGTACCTTAACTGAATATAAGTCAATATATTATCGCTCTAATGCAGCTGATGATCGCAACCATGTTAATACCTTTGCCAGGGGGGTTGGCTGTATATCTGCTTATGACTATGAAGCTGGTGAATTGTGGTTAGAAGGCTGCACAATAAATGGCGTAACCTTAGGTGTTGTTTCTAACGATGATTCTGTTGCAGAAGTTCCGGAAATAAAAATGAGGAACTATCCAAACCCTTTTAACCCTGAGACAACCATCTCTTTTGATTTACCGGAAGAATCAGATGTCAGACTTGAAATCTATAATATCAAGGGACAAAAGGTTAAAACCCTACAAAGCGAGAGATTGGATGCAGGAAATCATAGCGTAATTTGGAATGGCACCAATGGAAACAATAAGCAAGTTGCCTCCGGTGTTTACTTCTATAGATTAACAACAGGTAAAAAGAAGTTGACTAAAAAAATGATACTCATGAAATAGTATCATATAGTCAAATAACATAAGAACCCTACTCTTTGGGGTAGGGCTCTATTTTAATAAAGGAGTTCTAATGAACACAAAAAGAATAATATTAATTCTAATGATATTGTTTTCATCATTTTATCTTTTTGCAACCACCCACACCGTCAACCTTGACAACTCTGCTGACTTTACTTCTATACAGGCTGCAATTAATATTGCCACCCACAATGACATAATCTTAGTCTATCCCGGACGTTATGTTGGAAGTTTAGATACAAATGGCAAAAACTTAACTCTTCAGAGTCTTTATGCTGTAGAACCTCTTCAAGAGAATATTGAGAACACAATCATTGATGGGAACTTATACGTTTGTATCAGGATTGAAAATGGCGAAAGAGTTGTTATTAATGGTTTTACAATATCTAATAATTATGATGATGGAAATACTTTTTTACTTTATGATATAGTGACATATTATAATGGTGGCGGAATGAGAATAATGGAAGGTAGCCATGTTCAAGTTAATAATAGTATTATTACAAAGAATTTATCGTGGGCAGGTGGCGGAATGTTTATATGGGGAAAATATGTTTAAAAAAGTATTTTTTATTATCGTAACCATCTTAATTCATTTATCACCAATTTGGGCAGTTGAAGTGGGCGGACACCTTACTGAAAATGCAGTTTGGTCGCCGGAAA
>Ga0265294_10007426_pt1 | contig 12987 bp, 12 predicted proteins | sample MunlanPumphouse3_FD_192504 | JGI IMG/M metagenome (GOLD analysis project Ga0265294, IMG submission 192504) | Groundwater microbial communities from a municipal landfill in Southern Ontario, Canada - Pumphouse #3 | ecosystem: Environmental > Aquatic > Deep subsurface > Groundwater | place... | reverse complement strand
ACAAAAAAGATTCTGGCTATGCTTTTGTTTTTGATAATGAATTAATTTTAAAAAATCATATAGATAATCCAGATAATTTAGATCATGAATTTTCTCACAGCATTATTAATCCGATTGTTGAGAAAATATCTAAGCACCTATCTGATAATCAAAAAGATAGAATATCTGAGTTGGCTAATGGTAAATTAAAAAAGGACTATGGCCCAAATCATTTTGTTTTACTTTGTGAAGAATTAATTAGAACTTATAATGATATTTTTAAAAAAGGAGAACATCCTCAAACACTGGATGAGTTTAAACAAAAAATATCAACTATAGATAATAATGAGCTTCAGAAAGTATTAATTGATAATAATGACTTAGCAGACAGATTTACACAATTAAATATTGGTAATATTAATGACTTGATAGAAAAAGCGAAAGTATATTTTGATAAATTTGAGAAAAATGAGTTAAGAGAGATTCTATTTAGTCTTTATCAAGAATATTCAAGTATAAATGATAAAGATGGTGTTAGTTTTGAAAATTTTATTTTAAGAAGATTACCAGAAGTGTTGTAATTTAAGAAGTGTTGCTTTTATTTAATGTTTTTACAAATCTCGGTGTGAATAGAGTCCCTGACTCCCCGCACTAATAAAAAATAAGCTAGCAATAGCTTATTTTTTATTAAGTGTATTTATTTTTCTAATAATTGCGCCAAACAGTTATATATGATTCATAATATTCTGGAATCAGATATTTTATTCTGTTAAGTATTTTATCAAACCTGTTTGTGAAATAATCGTTCATTTTATATAAGTAGTCCTGGTTATATTCTTTGTTGTCTATAATAACAAAAAAGGGGGAATTTAAAGAATTATCTCGGAAAGCAGAGTATTGACCGCGCATGCCAATAATTACAAAAGTGATGCTCATAAGATAGGATATTTCTTTAACAATTATTTTTGGTTCTATTTCGGAAAAATCTTTCCCATCAAAACTATTAAAGGCGGACTCTGCCATCTTGCAAAGTCCATTAAATACTAAAAAAAATTCTTCAGGCGTTTTTATGTTATTAATAATGGTATTCATATGCATAAATATTAACACTTTTTCTTATTTTTAAGAAGATATATTTTTATCCAAAATTACCCTAATTTAATTCCGCCCTTTTCTCGGCTCATAAACAACCCTTAAGCGATAACTGTTTTGGATAAGGGGGCTTGAGTTCTGTAACTAAGAGTGTTATTTTTAAATAGATAACAAAAATATGAGTATAGAGAAATTTGGACAATTTCTGGGTAAGACAATTGGGCAAAAAGGAGTTGAATATCTAAAGAATAAGATAGAGAATTTTGATATTAAAATTAGCGGGGCAAATAATCTGGAAGAATTAAAGGAAGAGGTTTATTTATTAGTTGCTAATCACCTTAAGCCAGAAGAAAAGATAGCGGAAAATAGTGGTATTAGCCCAGACGCTTTTGTTATTTCAAAGGCCGTTGAGCAAATAACAGGACAAAAGATAAAAATTGCTCAGAAAAGCGATGATGGATGGTGGGCTGATAATGCTATTTGGCGTTCTTTTCAAAAAAATATTGGTCAGCCATTTGGTCGAGGGTTTTCTGAAGGGTTTGGTAACGTTCCCATTTTAAAGAACCCCGGGAGCTTTAATAGAAAATTCTTAAATTCTATTGATGATACAGTAAAAAATGGTGACCCAATATTGATCTTTCCTGAAGGTAATTGGTACGAAGATTTTGATCTTGAACATGAAATAAAGCCCGGAGCCGCCCATATAGCTAAAAAGTATAATTTAAAAATTGTGCCGGCTTATATTAATGGAGCTAATAGTTGGAAGGAAAATCAAGAAGTAAGGGTTTCTTTTGGAGAGCATTTTTCTCCTGAAGAAATGGATAAAAATCAGGTGTCTGAGAGGATAAAAGAGGAAATTGGCCAGCTTCAAGTTGAGTTTAATAATGAAAATAGTAATATTAATTAATTTGATATTTTTAGCTATTATTTATTAATGTATTTAACATATGGCAAACAAAAATCAAGAAAATCAAGAAAAAGATTCTGTTGAAACAATTCCTGTTGATAACAGTAAAAAAGAAGTTTCTGAAGTTTTAACTTTTAAAGACTGGATGATTACTCTTTTGGTGGCCTCAATCCCCGTGGTTAATTTGGTGATGTTTTTCATTTGGGCTTTTTCTAAAGAAGAGAATCCTAGTAAGTCTAATTGGGCTAAAGCTAATTTAGCTTGGACGGCTATTGGAATTATTTTGACAATTATTTTTTTCAGTGCGATTGCCTCCTTTCTTGTTGCTTTAAGATAAGTTTTTAAAATTGTCGCTTCCCTAAGGCTGCCCACTGGGCAGCCTTTTGATTTTTTCTTCAATAAATGTTAGAGTTTTTTCATAAATGAGGGCTTTTATTTTATAGTTAACTTTATGAAAAATATTGTCACTGAGCCTCGGCTTATTGCTGAGCTTTTGACCCGAGGAGTTGATGAAATAATCGATCGAGACCACTTAAAGAAGCGTTTAAAAAGCGGGGATTGCTTGCGGGTTAAGCTGGGTATTGATCCGACTAGTCCGAATATTCATTTGGGTCGCTCTATTCCGCTTTTAAAATTGCGTGATTTTCAAAATCTTGGACATAAAATAGTTTTAATTATCGGTGATTTCACTGGTACAATTGGCGACACCTCTGATAAAGACAGTGAGCGGCCGATGCTTTCTGAGGCGGTAATTAAAGATAATTTAAAAACTTACATCAAGCAGGCGGCTAAAATTATTAATATTGATGAGGCGGAAATTCATTATAACAGTAAGTGGTTAGGCGAATTAAAGTATAAAGAAATTAGTAATCAAGCCAATGATTTTTCTTTGAATGAGTTCATTTCTCGTGATAATATTCGCCGTCGCTTGGAGACAGGGAAGCGTATCTCTCTTCGAGAGGTCCTTTATCCTTTGATGCAAGGCTATGATTCAGTTGAGGTAAAAGCTGATGTAGAAATTGGCGGCGTCGATCAACGTTTTAATCTTTTAGCTGGGCGTCATCTTCAAAAAACCGCCGGTCAAGATCCGCAAGATCTTTTAACTAATCCTTTAATTGAAGGTTTAGACGGCCGTAAGATGAGTTCTAGTTTTGGTAATACGGTTAATCTTTTCGATGCTCCTAATGAGATGTTTGGTAAAATTATGTCTTTGAAGGATGAATTTATTATTAAATATTTTACCTTACTCACCCGAATAGAATCAGAAGTGATTGCTAAATATGAAAAAGAGTTAAAGGCCGGTGCTAATCCTCGTGATTATAAACTTATTCTTGCTGGTGAGTTAGTAAAAATGTATCATTCAGCAAAAGAGGCCGAGGTGGCTCACGAGTTTTTTATTAACACCTTTTCTAAAAAAGAAATTCCTAGTGAAGAAATCGCCGAGTTCTTGCCGCAAGACTATACTCTTGGAGCCGTTCTTTTAGAGTCTGCTTTGGCCTCATCTAAATCGGAAATTCGTCGTCTTTTAGAACAAGGAGGAATAAAAGTTGATGGTCAGACGGTCTCTGATATTAATTTAGAGCTCAAAGCTGGTTCTATTTTGCAACGGGGGAAAATCAAGTTTGTAAAAATTGCTTAAAATTTTTAAAACAGTCTTTTTTAATCCCAAAACGCCTGATTAAAATCAGGCGTTTTGGTTTTTTATTTTTTTAAAAATAATGCTATAATAATTAAGGAAAATTAAAATTTTTGTTTATGAAAAAAATACTTTTTGGCGGCACGCTTTTATTCCTTGTTTTTATCTTAAGCGCCTGTGGTTCTGAGGTTAACAAAAATGCCAATCCTGCTTTTTGGGGTTGCTCTGAGGAAGCTAAAATCTGTCCGGATGGATCCACGGTTTTTCGCCAGGGAGAGAATTGTGAATTTGCTGCCTGTCCTAAGCAAGACATGATTGTGGTTAGTGCTCCAGTTTCGGGCGAAATCATTTCTAGCCCTTTGGAGATAAAAGGTGAGGCTCGCGGTTCTTGGTTTTTTGAAGCCTCTTTTGTTGTTCAGCTTCGTGATGCTAAAGATAATCTGCTTGGTCAGGCGGTTGCGACTGCCAGCGGAGATTGGATGACTGAAGATTTTGTTCCTTTTTCAGCAACCCTAAACTTTTCTTTAGGAACAGACAAGGAGGGGACTCTGGTCTTTATTAAAAACAACCCCTCTGGTTTACCGGAAAATTCGGCCGAGTTCAGTTTGCCTGTTTCTTTTGGTCCGCTTAGCGACACCCCTTTAGAATTCTTAGACCTTGGGCCTGAAGAGCTTTCGGTCCCTTCTTCTGCCCCCCAAAACCAAGCAGTAAAGATTTATTATTATAATGCTCTTTTAGATCAAGATGAGGCGGGTAATTTAAAGTGCAGTTCGGCAGGCTTAAGCAGTGTTAATCGGGAGATTTCTCCTAGTGAAAATCCAATTGAAGACACCATTAATCTTTTAATAAATGGAGGCCTGACGCCAGCAGAGATTGAGGCCGGCTTGAGTACGGAATTTCCTCTGTCTGAGTTTACCTTAGAAAGCGCTGAGCTTGATAATGGTCTTTTATCTCTAACATTTTCTGATCCGGAAAATACAACTGTCGGTGGTTCTTGTCGGGTAAACGTGCTTCGCTCTCAAATCGAAGAAACAGCCAAGCAGTTTCCTGAAGTAGCAAGGGTTCAGATTCTTCCTCTTAACCTTTTTCAACCTTAAATAATCTTTCTTTAGTTTTAAAAAACGCATCAGTTATTGATGCGTTTTTTTTTGTTTTTTTATAAAGCGAGCTAAGGCTCCGACGGCAAGAAGAATAATCGATATTGTTATCACGGCTTATTTTTTTATTGTTAATGGTCTTTAATTAAGTTATCGATTTTATTTAAACTTGTCAAAATAAAAACTCGCTTGGAGGCTCTTTTTTCTGGTATAATTAAAATATGATTAAAAAAGAGCCCCGAACTTTGATTGTTTGTGTTTCCAGGCACTTAGGAAACACCCTGAAAGTAGCAAATACTATCGCCTCTGTTTTAAAGGCTGATTTAATTTCGCCGGCTGATTTTTCCCCAGAGTTAGCAGCTGCTTACGATTTATTGGGTTTTGGTTCCGGTGTTTATCGGCAGCAATTAGACCCTAAAATTAAGGAAGTGATTTCTTTGCTTCCCGATGGCGACTCTAAGCCCGTTTTCCTATTTTCTACTAGTGTTTTTGGAGTTAAAGAGCCGCATCAGGAGATAAAAAATCTTTTAGTTAGAACTCATTACTCGATTATTGGTGAATTCTCTTGTCCCGGTAAGATTAGTTATGGTTTTGTTAAAACTTTTGGCGGTCTAAATCCTACCCGGCCTAATGCTAGCGATCTAGATGAAGCTGTCTTTTTTGCGAAAGGATTGCTTAATAATTCGGTCTTTAGCAAAACTAATAAGAATAATAATTTACTTGATAAAAATTAAGACTTGGGGTAATCTGGGGAAGTAAAAATCAAATTATATGTCCTACATTTCGCTAAAAAAACTGCATCAAGAGACTGACTTTTATCTAAATAAAAGCTTAACTGTTGCTGGCTGGGTGCGTACAATCCGCGCCTCTAAAGAGTTTGGTTTTATGGATTTAAATGACGGCTCTTTTTTTAAGGGGGTTCAAGTTGTTTTTGATTCTGCTCTAGGTAATTTTAATGAGATTGAAAAGCTGACAATTGGTTCCTCAGTTGAGGTAAAGGGGGTTTTATTGGAATCGCCAGCTGCTGGCCAATCTTTTGAGCTGAAGGCGGAATCAATCAACGTTATTGGTCGGGCAGCGGAAGATTATCCTTTGCAAAAGAAGAAACATAGTTTTGAGTTTTTGCGAGAAATTGCTCATTTGCGAGGACGCAGCAATACTTTTTCAGCCGTTTATCGCCTGCGTTCCGAGCTTAGTATTGCTATTCATAAATTCTTTCATGAAGAAGGCTTTTGCTATGTTCATACACCGCTGATTTCGGCTTCCGATGCTGAAGGAGCGGGGGAACTGTTTACCGTTACAACTTTCGACTTAGATAAGCCTTTGCCAAAAAATCAGGCTGGGCAAACAGATTTTAGCCAGGATTTTTTTGGAAAACGAGCTGGCTTGACGGTGAGTGGACAATTAGAAGCGGAGGCCCTGATCGCAGGTTTGAATAAAGTTTATACCTTTGGCCCAACTTTTAGGGCGGAAAATTCTAATACTACCAGACATGCTAGCGAATTTTGGATGATAGAGCCGGAAATGGCTTTTGCTGATTTAAGCGCCGACATGGATTTAGCTGAACGGATGCTTAAATATTTAATTAAGCATGTCTTTACTGCCCTTCCGGAAGAAATGGAATTCTTTGATAAATTTATTGAGCCTGGCCTCAAGAATCGTCTAGAGGCTGTTCTTAATTCGGATTTTATCCGTCTTTCTTATACTGAAGCAATTAAGCATTTAGAAGCCAGCGGTGAAAAGTTTAATTACCCAGTAAAATGGGGGATTGATTTGCAAACTGAACATGAGCGCTATTTAACTGAAAAAGTTTTTGGGAAGCCAGTTTTCTTAGTTGATTACCCTAGAGATATCAAAGCTTTTTACATGCGCCTAAATGATGACCAGAAAACTGTGGCCGCTATGGATTTACTGGTTCCGGGAATCGGTGAGCTTATTGGCGGCAGTCAGCGTGAAGATAGATTGGATTTACTCCAGAGTCGCTTAAAAGAATTGGGCTTGTCAGAGAGTGAATATTTTTGGTATTTGGATTTAAGGAAATATGGTAGTGTTCCTCATGCCGGCTTTGGTCTTGGTTTTGAGCGATTAATTATGTATTTATCGGGGATGACCAACATTCGTGATGTTATCCCTTTTCCGCGCACTCCTAAAAATCTAAATTTTTAGAGATTATGAAAGTGAAGCACTGGTTAACAATTATTGGGGTTCTTTTGTTGTTAGGTTTTTTGCTGTTTAGTAGTATTTTCTTATTTGATGATAAAAAATCAATCTCTGAAGATAATCGTTTAATGATTTTAACAACAATTCTTCCGCTTCAGGAATTTACTGCTTTTGTTGGTGGAGATGAGGTTTCAGTCAGTTCTTTGTTGCCAGCTGGAGTTGAAATTCATCACTTTGAGCCTCGCCCCAATGACTTAAAAAATCTTCAAGAAGCGGATTTGTTTATTTATGGCGGTGAAATATTAGAGCCGGGAGTAGCTAAAATTATAAACAGTCTTCAATCGGAAACGCTTAAAGTTTTGGATGCTAGTCAGTTCAGTCTTTTGTTAACTGATAATCAGGAACATACTCACGACGGAGAAGGGGCTAGCCATGAAGGCGAGTTAAAAGCAGTTGATCCGCATTTTTGGTTAGATTTTGAAAATGATCAAAAAATAGTTAGGGCTATTTCTGACTACTTAAGCCTTCTTGATTCAGAACATGCTTCGCTTTATAATCAGCGCGCCACTGAGTATCAAGAAAAGTTAAAAGCTTTAGACGATGCTTATCGGGCTTCCTTAGAAAATTGTCAAAGTCGAGAGTTTATTTACGGCGGTCATTCTGCTTTTGCTTACTTAGCTAAGCGCTATAATTTAAACTATCTAGCGGCTCAGGGTTTATCTCCTGATGCTGAACCTGGCGCTCAAACTTTGATTTTATTAAGTCAGCAGGTAAAGGCGCAGTCTAATCCTTATATTTTTTACGAAGAATGGGAGAGTTCTAAAGTGGCGGAAACGATTGCCTCTGAAAGCGGAGCTAAATTAAAAGCTTTAAATTCTGGACACAATTTATCGCCAGCGCAGAAAGAAGCAGGAATTACTTTTCTAGAAATTATGGAAAATAATTTAAGTAACCTTCGTCAGGGTTTAAATTGTCAATAAAATGGAGATTGTTTCTGTAAAAAATTTAACCTTTGCTTATCAGGCTAATCCTGTTTTAGAGAGAGTCTCTTTTACTGTTTCAAGTGGTGATTTCATCGCTTTGGCAGGTCCAAATGGAGCTGGTAAAACGACTTTAGTCCGTCTGTTGTTGGGCTTAAATCAAGGGGCACAAGGTGAAATTAGCTTATTTGGTAAACCGCTCGCTAAATTCTCTGCTTGGTCTAAAATTGGTTATTTACCGCAGCGAGTTAATAAATTTAACCCTTTGTTTCCCGCTACAGTTATCGAGGTTGTGGGTTTAGGCTTAAAAAAAAGAGGGTCAAAAAATAAAGAGGCGGCGAATAAGGCATTAGATTTTCTAGGAATTACTAGCTTGCGGGATCGTCCATTAACTTCTCTTTCAGGCGGTCAGCAGCAGAAGGTTTTTTTAGCTCGGGCTTTGGTTAATAAACCGGAATTATTAATTTTGGATGAACCTAGTACTGCTCTGGACCCAGAATCACGACACAGCTTTTTTTCTGCTCTTAAAAAAATTAATCAAGAGCATGGGGTCGCAATTATTATGATTACTCATGATAGTGCTTCGGCTGGTAGTTATGCTAAAAAATTATTATATTTAGACAAGACGGTGATTTTTTATGATTCTTTTAAAATATTTTGCCAGTCTGAAGAAATGAGTGCCCGCTTTGGTGGTTTCCAGCACTTAATTTGCCACCAGCATCAAGGCTAAGTTTATGGAGATTCTCGATTTTTTAAATTATGGTTTTATCCAACGCGCCTATTTGGCTGGAGCGGCAGTAGCTTCTTTATCGGCAGTTTTGGGAGTTATTTTAGTTTTGCGTCAACTCTCTTTAATTGGCGATGGTTTAAGTCATGTTAGTTTTGGAGCTTTGGCGCTTGGTTTGTTTTTAGGCGTTTTTCCTCTTTATGTTGCTTTGCCGGTAGCTATTTTGGCTTCTTATTTTATTATGGTCTTAAAGGAAAAGACTAAACTTTATGGGGATGCAGCCATTGCGATTGTTTCTGCAGTTGGCGTTGCAGTTGGCGTTATCCTAGCAAGCTTAGCTCAAGGTTTTAATGTTAATCTCTTCTCTTATTTATTTGGTAATATTTTAGCAATTAGCTTAACTGAAGTTCTAATTTCTGTTTTTGTTTCTTTTTCAGTTATTATAATTATTGCTTATTTGTACCATGATATTTTAGCGGCCACTTTTGATGAAGAATTAGCTCAAGTTAGTGGGGTAAAGGTTAAGCGTCTTAATTTTATTTTAGCCTCTTTAACTGCTATTTCTGTTGTTTTGGCAATTAAGGTGGTGGGGGTAATGCTGGTTTCGGCCTTATTGGTTATTCCCGCTGTTTCCGCTTTACAGTTGGCTAAAAGTTTTAAAAATGCTTTAATTTGGGCTTTAATTTTTGCAGTTTTTTCAGTTTTAGTTGGGGTTTCTCTATCTTTTATAACTGATTTGCCAGCCGGAGCGACTATTGTGATGATTAATTTTTTTATTTTTCTTACTTCTTGGCTGAGGAAATACTTAAAAAAGGCTTAGTTGCCAAAAACTTAAGATTTCGTCTTTTCCGCCTAAAAATGCTACCATTATCAATGGTTAGGGCGGATTTTTTGTTTAGTTTTTAATTCGAAAACTTATGAAAAATTATCTTAGGCGCGGGGTTTTAATTATTATTTTAGTTTTGAGCCTCGGCCTGTGGTCTAGTTTGACCAATTTTATTTCTGAAGGGGAGGGCGATTTTGCTGTTGAGCCGTCACTGTCTCTTGGGCCGCAATTAAAACAAGATGACTTAAACTCTGAAATGGCTGCCTTTATTGCTGCTCGTCAAGAACTGCCAGACAGTGGGCCCCTTGTTTCTTTGTTGGCGGTGGGGGATTTATCTTTTTCTCGTGGTGTCGAACAAACAATTATTAAAAACGATAATCTAGAATATCCTTTTGCCGAATTAGATAATTTTTTGAGTCAAGCTGATATTACTTTTGGTAATTTAGAGACGCCGCTTACTCCCGGGCGAGTAATTCAAAGCGGAGAAATGATTTTTCGCTCGGACCCAAAGATGGCGGAAGTTTTGAGGAATCAAGGTTTTGATATCGTTTCTTTAGCTAATAATCATACGCCAAATTTTGGCGCCAAAGGCCTGTATGACACCTTTAACTATTTAGATGAAGCTGGCGTTGCTTATGTCGGGGCTGGTGAAGATGGGCCGCGAGCTTATGCGCCTGTTTATCTAGAGCGTCAAGGGATTAAATTTGCTTTTATCGCTCATAATGATTCTGATGTTGTTCCTGCTTATTATCGCGCTGACGAGAAAGGGCCAGGCACCGCTTTAATCGACGAGGATGGGTTGGCGGCAGCGATTTTAGAAGCTAAAGAACAAGCTGATTTAGTGATTGTTTCTCTGCATTCAGGAACGGAATATGTCCCCGGCCCTAATTCACGCCAAACTAAATTTGCTCATGCGGCAATAGATTTTGGAGCCGATCTTGTTATTGGCCATCATCCCCATGTTGTTCAAACTATCGAGGAATATCAGGGTAAATACATTTTTTACAGTTTAGGTAATTTTGTTTTTGATCAATCATGGTCGCAAGAAACAGCCGACAGCCTGGCAGTCAAATTTCATTTTAATAAAGAGGGCTTAGTTAGTTTTTCCCTTTATCCTTTAAGAATGTATAAATTAGCTCAACCAGCTCCAGCGGCACCAGAAGATGCTAAAAGAATTTTGGAGCGTTTAGATTGGCCACTTGCTAGTACATCGGATTATGTTTGGCAGGGTGGAGAATTGCTTGTTCAAACTCAAGCAGGTTTTCTAATCAAGCCAGCAGTCCAAGGTAATTTAAAAAAGAAAGAAAAGGCCGACTTAAATAATGATGGAATTACTGAGGAGTATTATTTAGAGAAAGGTCGTTTAACTGCTAAACAGGCTGGTAACTTTTTGTGGGAGACGCCAGAAACCTGGTGGGTGGAAGATTTTGTCGTTGGTGATAGCAATCATGATAGTAAGCCTGAAATCACTATTGCCTTGTGGCGCTCTGGAGATTTTAATTCTAAAAATTATTTTTGGACAGGGAGGAAACAAGACAATTTGCCAGTGCGGCAATTTCTGTTGGTTCTCCAGTCTGACGCTAACGGTTTTAAACCTTTCTGGGCCTCAGATGCTCTTGATTCGCCTCATTGCTCTTTGTTTCTAAGGGATGTTGATGATGATACTTATCAAGAATTAGTGGCAATAATTGCAAATTATCAAAATTCGTCTGTTTGTGAACCCCAACGCGTTACTGTCTGGCGTTGGAGTATCTGGGGCTTTGTTTTAGAATGGGAAAGTGAGTTGCTTGAGCATTTGTCTTTTTCCAGTTTTAATTTTTGAAGGCAGCTGTATTATTAATTTTTTGTAAAGGATTGGCTTTTTTTTAAAAACTTGTTAATCTAGAAAAACCGGAGAGGTGCCAGAGCGGTCGAATGGAACAGTCTTGAAAACTGTCGTCGGTGAAAGCCGACCGTGGGTTCGAATCCCACCCTCTCCGCACTGAATCAAAATCGCTTTTATTTTCAATTTTAGAGAGTATGTTATATGGCTCTTTATATGAAATATTAGCGATTTTTTTATTGCTAATTTCAGCGTTCCAAAGTAGAGAATTTAAGATTTCTTTTTGTTTTTCAGAATTTGCCTCTAAAAATAGTTTCTTCATATTTTTAGGGGATAAAAACAGCTTTTTAATACGTTCCAAAGTAATATTATCCTTAGCTATTTTTTGAGATTCTAGCTCTTCAATATTCTTTTTAAGCTCTATCATTTCATTATTTAGAGCTTCGTTTTTAGGCTCAAAAGCGTCTTGTGCAAGGATTTTGTCGAGGTATGCGTCTAGAAGAGCGTTTTTGCGTTCATCAAGCTTTTCTAGCCTGCTACGCAGGCCAGCAATAGATTCCTCTAAATAGGAGGAGCCTTGTTTTTGCTCTTGGAGTTTGGCTCGGTAGACGAGTTCAATGATTTTTTCGTCAAAGAACAGGGGCTCAAAAACGAAGCTTAGCTCTTTAGATAGATATTCTTCTTTTAAATAGACTTTGTGTTCATTACAAACTCCTTTTCCGTTTGTGCAATAGTAATATGTTAATCTACCTTTCTTTTTAGTAGCAGTTAATTGGCAACCACAATTAGCACATTTTAAAATACCTCTAAAAGCAAAGGGAATAACTTGTCTTTTAACATGAGCTTTTTTATTTAACATTTCTTGAACCTCATCAAATAGTTTTTTAGAAATTAAAGGCGCATGATTTCCTTCGTATTGTTGTCCGTCTTTTTCCATGATTCCACAATAGAAAGAAACAGAAAGCATTTTATGAATCTTGCTTTTATGATATTTTTTACCCGCCCTACTTCTAAAGCCTTCTTTAAAAAGAATATCTGAAACTTCTTTAACGCTATATTTTCCAGTTCGATATAACTCAAAGATTCTAGCAATATATTTACCTCTCGCTTTATCAATTATTATTTTACTACTTTTATTTAAATAACCGATTGGCGCTAAATTAGGCCAACCGCCTTTTTCTAGTTTAGCTTTTATTCCTCTTTTTACATTTTTAGATAAATCTAAAATATATTGATTAGCCATTCCACTTTCTACATTAAACAAAAGAGCATTATCATTAGGAAGATATTGTCTTTCCATTGTTTGTATAATTTTAAGTTGTCCTTGTTGTAATAGCCATTGAATCGTTGCTGAATCAATTGGGTTGCGAGAAAGCCTATCTATTTTCCAACAGATAACACCGTCAATTTTACCTTTCTTGATCAAATTGATAAGTTCGGAAAATTGCGGTCTATTATCTGGCTTCTTAGCTGATTTACTTTCTCTAAAGACTTGAACAATATCTAGCTCTAGAGTTTCAGCCAACTTTAACATTTCTTTCTCTTGTGAATCTAAAGAAAGTATTTGCCGACTACTATCTTCTGTTGATTTGCGACAGTATAGGGCGTATTTAGTTTTTGGGTTAGTATTTGTCTTATTTTTAAGTTATAATAAGTATATTATGATTTAAATTTAATTTATGAACATATTTATATCACTGATAGTTGTAATAGTTGGATATGTGTTTTTCCTGCTTACAATAGGACACCTTATTTTAGTGT
>Ga0265294_10007425_pt1 | contig 12988 bp, 9 predicted proteins | sample MunlanPumphouse3_FD_192504 | JGI IMG/M metagenome (GOLD analysis project Ga0265294, IMG submission 192504) | Groundwater microbial communities from a municipal landfill in Southern Ontario, Canada - Pumphouse #3 | ecosystem: Environmental > Aquatic > Deep subsurface > Groundwater | place... | reverse complement strand
CCCGAAAATCGCCAAAAACACCACGCAGATAATCAGTAGCCATGACCGATCAGGATGTCGCACATAAAATTCTTTTAATCCAGACATTAAGCACCTTAATTACAACGATTTATAACTACTTCAGCACAACGAATTATTAAGCCGGCATCCGGCACAATCACTGCTGCAGCTTTCGCAGAATTTACGATACAACAGCATTGCGCCTTGACTTGATGCGGCGTTAGTGTAAATAAGTTTGCGATATGGATGATCGCCAAACCACTTTGCCGCTGCGGTGCGGGTTACAATGTTTTTTTGCAATGGCGGTAACTGACGCCATGCTTTAGCCGCAAATTCAGCTAAACCGTCAATTTTATTAATTTTTCCGTAAGCAGCCAATGCCGGGAGAAGCACGTTCACTGCCATTTCAAGCGCGCGCGCTTCGCCAAGCACAGCGCTCGATGATTTCAACGGAGAATAAAAATTTGTCCAATGATTCCAGAGCGGATCATCCAGTTGCAGCATCTCCAGTAATCGCTGGTTAAAATCGTGATAGGTCGGCATGCGGTTCGCGATTTCAACAACATGTTGGAGCGGTTTTTCGCCAAACATCCGGACAAACTGAACGGTTGCGGCGATTCTTCTTTCCGGAGAATTAAACGGCCTTGAGGCACCGCGCCGCCACTTGATATCAGGTCGCGACTTAATGCGAATCAGCCACCATTGGTTCCAGCATGCAGTTTCAAATTCAAGAAGCGGTTTGGCTGGCGGACTAACTGCCGGATCGGGAAGCAAGCCGGACTCACCCCATAAAATTACTTCGTAATGTTGAATGCGGATATTCTCGGAATATTCGAAAAAGCGGTTGAACAATTCAATAAAATTATCGCGGTTATTTTTATACCCTAAGGCCTCAAATGCGGAGCGCAGAGTAGCACGTTCAATCCCTTCGGTCAAAGCTTCACTAGTCAATTTGAGTGATTTTTCGTAAAAACGCTCCATCCCGGCCGCTTCGAGAAATTCCAGCATCTCTTCGCGGCTTCTGCCGATAAAGCTTCGGGAACATATTCCAGTTTTCACATTTGCCAATACATCGTCAGAGGACTTAATTTTTTTTAGAATCACCAGAGGCGGCAATAATTCACGTTGTTCAGAAGTAAGATCGTCAACAAGCGCGACGTGCAGAATCACATTAAAATAAGCCGGATTAAGTTCATGATTATGGCGAAACCAGTCAGAAGCACGTAAATGAATTTCAATATCACCGGCAATAATTTTATCCTCAAGCTTAATTCTGGCATTTAGGAAATCAGGGCCGCCGCTACTGTTCCAGGTACCGGCAGAGATTATATTCACCACCGCATTGTCAGTAGTTTTCAGAACAGTTTCAGTGCTAAGAGAATTCCAGTAGCGCTGAATCGCTAATTCATTGTATTTTGTCAAAATCCAAGTTCCAGTTGTTCTGTTTTATTTTTTTCGGAATCGGTCCCGGGGATTTGCGTGGTCGTACCGATCCATTCTTCAAGGCTGACAATTTTTATGCCAGCTTTGCGGGCTTTTTCCAGCTTAGAACTGGAGCTGTCCGGATTGTCTGCCACCAGCAATGATAAAGCAGAATTAACATCTTCGACCGGTTCATAGCCACGTTCTTGAGCTAAAGCATGATAGAAAGAACGTTTTTCCGGCATTTTTCCGGTAAAACATATTTTCGGCAAATTACCATTTTCGCTGCCCTTGGTGTTTCTGACCGTGACGGCCTCAAGCAAATCATCAAGCAACGAAGACTGCAAGCGCAGTTCCCGTTCCACCGCGACTGCCCGCTCCGGTCCAATTCCGTTTATTTTCGACAATTCGGCGGCATCCAGCCGCCGCAATTCATCTAGAGTATGTTCAGTTAAAATCAGTTTGGCAATATTCGGACCGACATTTGGAATATTGAGTGCCGCCAGCAACTGGTAATCAGTGACCATGCGTGCTTTGGCAATTTCATCCATCAAGTTAGTGGCAGACTTCGTTTTGAATCCTTCCAGTTTCAGAATATCTTCCAGTTTCAAAGCAAAAATATCTTTGAGTGAACGAACGCCAACGACTGAAATCAGACGACGGATATTAGGTTCACCAAGGCGCTCAATTCCGATATTGCGAACAGCGGCATAAAGCCGTTGAACCTTCGTTTCGCTGCATTCCGGGTTAGTGCAACTGAGATCGGGACCGCGCCGTTCCAGCCGGCTTCCGCAGCAAGGACAATCGACAATCATTGCACTTCGTCGATTTTCACCGGGGCGGGCTTCAACTATGTACGGGATAACATCACCGGCGCGTTCAACAATCACGGTATCACCGATAAAAATATCCCGATCTTCAATATTCTGCGCATTGTGCAGTGTGGCATTGCGGATGGTAATCCCCCCGATATCCACCGGTTCAATTTCAGCTACCGGCGTCAGACAGTTTTTGCCAAAGCTCCATTTGACATTCAGAATTTTGCTTTCGCGTCGGATACCGCTGAACTTAAAAGCGATTTGTCCTCTCGGATGATGTGCGGTGGTTCCCAGTGACTCGCTGTATGATTCATCGGCAAGTTTAATAACAATACCGTCCAGCGGATAGGGAAGTTCCTCAATTTTGGCAACCAACTCGCCCCAGGTCGATTCTTTCTGTAAATCCTCAAACAGGACACTGTAACTGACCAGATTATAATCGACTAACGTCAATTTTGCCTTCTGCCGAACCATGTCGGAAATATCTTTAAGTCCCATTATTCCGGCAACTGCATTGCGGGAATTCTTGTATGAGCCGCCACCTTTTTTGGTAATATTCGCATAAATTTTTGCAAAATCGTCATCCCTGATGACGATTTCTCCGCGCACCGGCCGGTTGACCGGGCCCCGGTAACCAATGGTTTCCAATTCTATCAGCGGCAGTTTGTCGGTAATATTTTCGCCGGCTTCACCATCGCCGCGCGTCGCCAGAATATTTTCAGAATAATTGGCGGAAATTCCGTCATACTTCGGTTGAATCAGAAAAATCTCATCGCCATTCCTGGCATATTTGGTGGCCCAGGTCAACACTTCGTTATATGAATATGCCTTGTCCAGAGAAAGCATTGGTTTGCGATGAACAACTTTGCCGCTGCCGGCAACTTTCTGCGCGCCGACAAAACTCAAAAGCGGATGTCCAGGATTGGTTTTACGTAAAGCTCTGATCAGCTCATCGTAACGTTCATCGGAAATTTCCGGTTCGCCGTTTTCCCAGTAGCACTTATTATGATACTCAATTAAACGAATAAGCTCTGATTCGGCAAGAATATCTGTGTTAAAATTTATATAATCCACGGTACACCCGGTCTCCCCTGCAAAAATTGGCAACCATAAAAATACGAAAGTTCCTGTAATCAATATACGCCTGAGAAGACACATAATTCTTCCTCATCATTAATTGCATCTTAATATAGTATGGACAAAATAAAAACCAAATTATGAAACGCTTATAAAATTCGCGCGCGCATAATGCGCGCGCGAATTTTAGTAATCACTTTTTAGGCTGTAATTCTTTCAAGCGATCGCGGATATCCGCGGCACGTTCAAACTCAAGGGCATCGGCCGCGGCGAGCATTTCTTTTTCAAGCTCAATGATCAGCATTTCCAGTTCATCTTCACTGACTACAATATGTTCTGGTCGATAATTTCCCGGGGTCTCAGCCAACGAATAAACCTGATGATTTTTCTCATCATAAGAATATTCTATTTTTTTCTTCTCCGGAGCAATAATATCAGCGATACTCTGACGTTCTGATTTCACAATAGTTGTCGGTGTAATTCCATGTTTTGTATTGTAGGCAAGCTGTTTTTGGCGACGCGCAGAAGTCGTTGCAATCAATTTTTTGATCGCGTCAGTAATTTTTTCAGCATAAAGAATGACCCGTCCGTTGACGTTTCTGGCAGCCCGCCCGGAAACCTGTATCAAAGAACGTTCTGAACGCAAAAATCCTTCTTTGTCAGCATCCAAAATTGCCACCAATGCCACTTCCGGCAAATCGATGCCTTCACGCAACAGATTTATCCCGATCAAACAGTCAAAATCACCGATGCGAAGTTTATTCAACACCCGGACTCGCTCCAGCGCATCAAGTTCTGAATGCAAATAATTGGTACGAAGACCAAGTTCATTCAGGTAGTCGGCGAGACGCTCCGCTGATTTTTTGGTCAGAGTAGTCACCAGCACACGCTCATGGCGTTCAGATGATGCTCTAATTTCCGCCATTACATCATCAATCTGTCCTTCCAACGGACGAATCTCGACTTCCGGGTCAAGCAACCCGGTCGGACGGATAATCTGTTCGACAACATTGCCCGCACATTTTTCTAATTCGTAAGCAGACGGAGTAGCTGAAACATAAATAATATCTCGGTGAAGAGTTTCAAATTCTTCAAACTTAAGCGGTCGGTTTTCCAATGCGGAAGGCAATCTGAATCCATGCTCAACCAAGGTCTCCTTACGACTGCGGTCTGCACGGTACATCGCACCGATTTGCGGAATTGTAACATGTGATTCGTCAATAATGGTCAGCATATCTTTCGGAAAAAAACCGAATAACGAATGGGGCAACGAACCTGGCTCGCGCTCTGAAAAATACATCGAATAGTTTTCGATTCCGCTGCAGTACCCAATCTCACGAATCATTTCCATATCGTAATTGACCCGCTGATATAGCCGCTGCGCCTCGACTAAACGACCGTTTTGTTCAAACCACGCCACCCGCGCTGTCATCTCCTCTTTAATTTTGCCAATAGCATTCTCCACCCGATCCGGTGGCATGACAAAATGACGGCATGGAAACAATATGACACGATTCAGTGGCGCAATCTGTTTACCGGTGATAATATCATGGCGGGACAGTGACTCAATCTCATCACCCCAGAAATTAATTCTGATGAAGTCCTGGCGCTGCGGTTCAAACACATCTACCGAATCGCCGCGAACCCGGAACTCCCCCTGCTCCGGAGCAATATCATTGCGTTCATACTGAATAGCCACCAAACTGCGCAATAGATCATTACGTTCAATTTGCCCGCCAACCCGTAATGGCACGCACATGTGTTCAAAATCCTCAGGTGAACCAAGATTGTAGATACTGGAAACACTGGCCACAACAATAACGTCACGGCGTTCAACCAGTGCCGCAGTCGCAGAAAGCCGCAATCGCTCAATGTTTTCATTGATACTGGCATCTTTGGCAATATAGGTATCAGTCTGCGGAATATAAGATTCCGGTAAATAATAGTCATAGTAGCTGACGAAGTATTCAACCGCATTATCGGGGAAGAAAGCCTTAAATTCACTGTAGAGCTGCGCGGCCAAAGTTTTATTGTGCGACATTACCAGAACCGGTCGCTCCAGCCTCTCAATGACGTTCGCAAGGGTAAATGTTTTACCTGAACCGGTAACTCCCAACAATGTCTGTGCGTGAAGATTTTTCCGAAATCCTTGTAGCAGTGCTTCAATGGCCGCAGGTTGGTCGCCGGCAGGACAGTAGTCTGATTTTAATTTAAATATAGCCATAATTTGATTATACGGATAGACAACGGCAATATATCCGGGAAATTAATATCAAAAGAACCATTAAAAACCCGCATCAATTGCCGTGTTTTTGATATCCTTGATCGCAAACCGCTCTGAATTTCTGCAATCCGGCATCCCAGGCAGCTTTATTGTTGCCATCGGGAATAAATTTGATTATTTCAAAAGAGTTGCGAATTATTTCACGGGCGCTCTCCAAATTCTTCACTTTGCCTGAGGCAATAGCCTGTGACAGCGCATTGCCAATAGCAGTCGCTTCCACTGGACCTGCAAGTACCGGAATACCCAGTGAATCCGCAGCCAACTGCATCAGCAGGGTGTCTTTGGTTCCACCACCAACAATATTCAACATGTCATACTTCACATCTAGAATATTTTCCAGTTTTACCAGTTTATCGCGGAAGCATAATGCCAACGAGTCATAGATGCAGCGCAGAATTTCACCGTCATTAGCCGGAGTCCCCTGTCCGGTATTGCTGCAATATTCGCATATCCGTTCAGGAATATTACCGGGAGCGACAAACAACGCATCATTAGGATCAATGAAAAACTTCAAAGGTTGAGCATCAGCGGCCAAAAGTGCCATATCAGGAAATCCCAAGTCCTTACCATCTGCATGCCATTTTCGCTTGGTTTCCTGTAACAGCCAAGTTCCCATGATATTGGTTAAAAAACGAATTTTATTCTCCAGCCCGCCTTCGTTAGTGTACGGCGCGGCTTCAGCTTCAGGCGTCAGCAATGGATTATTTATTTCAGCCCCCAACAACGCCCAGGTACCGCAACTTATATAAGCCCAACTATTCTCCTTATAGGCCGGAACTGCAGCCACAGCAGATGCGGTATCATGCGCACCGACACGGATTACCGGAATTGCCCCGCAGCCAAGTTCAACTTGCAATTCCCGCTTGAGCGGCGCGGACAGCGTCGAAGGCGCTACCAGCGGCGGAAAAATTTCTTCCGGCAAACCTAATTCACGAATCAATTCAAAGTCCCAATCCCGTTTAACCGGATCAAGAAGATTTGAAGTCGATGCAATTGAATATTCGCAAGTAAGTTCACCGTTTAAATAATTAGTCAAGGCATCAGGCATGAACAGCATTATCGCATTATCAAAATCTTCCGGATATTGTTCATTATGAGCCGCCAGCTGATAGAGAGTATTAAGCGACATAAATTGAATTCCGGTACGTTTATAAATGTCGCGTTTAGATATCTTTTTAAAGACCCGATCAATCACATTATTAACCCTTGAATCGCGATAATGATAAGGCAGACGTTTAATTTTTCCAGTTGAACGGTCAAACAATACATAGTCAACCCCCCAGGTATCAACGGCAATACCGTTAATGTCGGGATTGTTTAACAAAGCTTTCTTAAGTCCGGTCTTAATTTCTTCACATATCGTCGGAAAATCCCAATAAAGTGTACCGTTTTTTTCGAGAGGACCATTAACAAAGCGATGAACTTCGTTTAATTCCAATTTTCCGTCATTTAGCGTGCAAATTATGGCCCGTCCGCTGGAAGCACCGAGATCAAAAGTTAAATATTTTTCTGCCATTTAATTCTCCTTATCGCTGATATTTTTATATATTTCGACACCCATGAATAAACGCGCGTCGCTATAACAATTTTTTTGATTAAAAATATGATTTTCATTCCATGCCCCGCATACCATGGAAAAATATAAGATAGAGGATTCGTTTATAAAAGCAAACCAGAACCCATAAAAAAAGCCCCGGCAAATCTTGCCGGGGCTTATCAGTGCTACAGATAATTATCTGAACATGCCAGAATACTGCTCAACATTTTTTTCATCAATCAGAACATAGCGAATATCAAAAGTCTTTTGAATATCCTTTGGCGGAGCGTCTTCAGTAAATTTAGCATCCGGGCCAACTGCGACAATTGCAGAAACCATCCCGGTTTTGATCAAGGCATCATAGCCACGCATATCGGCTGCACTAATCAAAATCAGATTAGGACGATCTTTTTTGGTCCACAGTCTCATTGCCTTAACATCACGCGGCAAGCCGATGGTACTGATAATTACCCCGGCATCTTTGTGTTTTTCAAGAGCCGCATCAAAATCTTTTGCGGTCATGACTTCAAACAAAGGCATTTCAAAACCCTGAAGCTCATTTCCCTGATTAGGTCCTTTCGCCAAAGTCAGAGTATCGGCGACAATATCAAGGTTACCGCCGGCACCTTCATTTAGCGCATCTAAAAGAATTTTAGTTCTGGGACTATTCTCATAACCGTTGTCCATCAGCACCAGCACCTTCTTGCCGGCAAAATTACTGTTGACATATTTTCCAACCACATTTCCCTGAGATGCGTAGTAGCGATTTTCAATTTCCATGAAATTATTGGTATCGCCGAAAATTCCAGTTTTATACATCATTAATACGCCGCAAACAATAACCACCACTAAAAGACCAATTGCAATCGGCTGAGCCGCCGGGCTAGCTTTTTGTTTTTTAGAGCAAATAATCATTCCGACCAGCGCGACGAACATCACTGCTGCAATTAACACTGTTCCTGCCATAACAATATCTCCTATTTTTTTTCTTATGTTAATTTCCTGCAACCATTGCAGAAAAAAACGACACTTCTATAAATCAAACCCCTTTTTTGATAAATTCCAGTAAAAATAATAAAAAAATCATTTTTTTATGCGCCAAATCATCAAAAAAACGGTATTTCCGACAATTTCCAGACTTTCAGGAGAGATTTTCTCGATATTATCTTCTTCCGTATGCCAATATGAATTGGCAGGGCCAAATTCAAAATCCATTAAATTTATGGCAGGAATTCCGGATTTTAAAAAAGGTCGATGATCATCGATAATATGCTGCGAACTGCGCCTGAAATATTCCCCATTCCCTCCTGCCGCAGCTGCATTCAATGCCAATTCGGTCAACGCATGGTCGCCATTTGCAGGAATGGCGATCTGCAAGTCACGATCACCAACCATATCCAGATTAATTACACCAAGACATTTACTGCGCTCGTATTCGGTCATCGAAGCCACATACCAGCGGCTGCCGAACAAACCATCCTGGTCAGAGTATTCGAACTGACACTCTTCACCGTCAAAAAATATAAAGCGTAGCGATACTGGAGGTATAAGCCCGGAAGACTTTAAGGTGCGAATCATTTCAAGAATTACAGCAACCCCGGAAGCACCATCATTTGCGCCTTGAAAATTTACTCCGGAAAGCTCTTTCAGGTCACAATGAGTGCTGATGATCAGATAAAAATCAGATTTACCTTTGATATCAGCAACAATATTGCGAAATTTAATTTTGCCTTTGGCCGTCTGCTCGACGAAATCCTGAAAATTCACCTTACAGCCATAAGCGCTGGCGGTTTCGGCAATAAAATCAGCCTGCATTAAATATTCTGAAGTACCGGAAAAACGGTTACCGAATGCAACCAGTTTTTTCACATAATCAAAAGCTGCATGCCCAGCAATTTCCGGCGGAATTTCGTTTGCAGGCTTACAACTGTTCAGTAATAACAGCGCAACTACAACCAATTTATATGAAAAAAACTTGCTGCAAGTCATCCAGACTGGCCTTCACTTCATTATCAATTTTATCATGGTCGACATCCAAATTGGTGGAATGAACACAGACTTCATGCAATTCTATACCAACCAAGTTCGCCCATATCCGCATATATGGCCGAAGCGAATCAAGCGACGCAGTGGTCGGTGTTTCATAAAATCCACCACATGAATAAACTGCCAATGCTTTTTTCCCAGATAGCATCCCTGTATAGCCTGATTCAGAAACATCAAACAACCAGCCTGGCTGAGTAATCAAATCAAGATAATGTTTCAACTTGTAAGGCACTCCGAAATTCCACATTGGAATACTGAAGACCCAGGCATCAGCTGATTTAAATTGACGACAAATTGACTTTGCCCCTTCCCATTGTTCCTGCTCCTCAGATGTCAATGGCATATCGCGTGACGCTTTAAATTTAGCCGAGGCACCAGCACTAGAAAATTCCGGTAGCTCAATTGAAAACAATTCGACTTCTTCGCAATCTAATCCAGGAACAACTTTTTCAATTTCATTAATAAAATAATCTGCAAGCTGGCGGGAATGTGAACGCGCTCCTCGCGGCGATGCAATGACATGCTGTAACTTATTCATAATCATCCACCTATTGTTTATGTTTTTGCAATGCTGAAGACGGTTTGACTTCAGGCATAGGAACTTTTTTTCCGGTGCTGACATCATTGATAATTTTGTTGCCAAAAGATTTGGCGTCACGATTTAAAAAATGCGTAGGATCGTTCAACTCGTTATCGCGAAGATATGCCCAATTTAATAACTTTGAAACCAGTGTATTGCGTTTTGCTGAACTCGGACTTCCAATCACTACTGCAACCATACGTTTATCCTTACGCAAACAGGTCACAGTGATGCAAAAGCCAGCATCTCTGGTGTATCCGGTTTTAAGTCCGTCAATACCAGGATATTTTCCCAACAACTTATTTGTGTTATACAAAATCATATGGCCTCGGGAATTCTTATCACGAAAATCAACAACTTTCAGACCGCACATATCCGTAAATTGCTGATGCTCCAGCAACTGCTCGGCCAGTCTTGCCATACCTTCCGCGGAACTGATGGAATTCTTACCGTCATTAGATTTCAACCCGTGTGGATTGACAAATGCGGTATTGGGCATCAATAACTGCCTGGCACGCCGATTCATCATACCGACAAAGCCATCCACGTCGCCGTCATTGATAAATTCTGCGACCTGATAAGCGGCATCATTGGCACTTTTAACAGCAACTGCTTTCATCAGTTCACCGAGAGTAAGGGTTTCCCGTGGATCCAGCCAAACTTGACTGCCGCCAACTTTGCTGGCCGCCAGACTGATTTTGATCGGTGTATCAAAAATCAGTTTCGAATTTCGCGACATAGCTTCAGCCGTCAACAGCATGGTCATCATTTTGGTCATTGAGGCTATTGGATATCCTTCACGAGGATTTTTTGCCCATAAAACCTGATGATTGTTGATATTCACTACAATGCCGGCTCGAATATCAGCAGTTTCAGGAATTTCTTTCAAGAGCCCCTGAACAGCATGTCGGTAGCTGTAATAACTGCCGAGTAGCGGATTGTTTGACCCTTTAGCAGATTTAATATTTTCACCAGGTACATCGTTGTGAGGCGCCGATTTATCGTTGCTAATTCCGGAATCATCACGCTTTACGGTACCCGGATCTTTTGCACCCTTAAAATAGAAAACGCCTATACCGACGATGTGTATTCCTAAGATTATCAGAAGAATCCACAATATGGGTTTCGGCGTTTTCATTTGTTCGGGCAGCTCCGGTTATGCCTGTTTTAGAATCCGTTCAGCGCGGTTCAATGCACTGAACAATGCGCCGATGGCAGCGCGATTGATGTTCGAATGTTCTCCGGCTGCATAAATCACTCTTTCCGGGAATTTCAATCCCATAAAAGCGAGTGCGGTAGCATCTGCACCACTGCCACGCGATTTTTCCAAGTAGTCATGCAATTCAAAGACCGGAACTTCCGGACATTTTTTCATAGCATCAACCACAGCAGAAATCGGACCATTCCCACAACCGGTCAACTCATAAGTTTTCCCGAACGCTTCAATCTTCAGTTGCGCTTCTATCTTAGTCCCGTTTTCATCCAGGTCAATACGCGAATATTTATGCATTACAAACGGCCCGGTTACGTTGACGAATTCTTGAAAAAAAACGTTCCGTATTTCTTCTGTTGAAATCTCGCCGCCCTTGGTTTCGGTAACCTTTTGGACAATTTTCCCAATTTCAGGGTGCATTTCACGTGGCGGGGTGATGTTGAAATCATTTTCCAGCACGAATACAATACCGCCCTTGCCGGACTGACTGTTAATACGAATTAATTTTTCATATTTACGCCCAACGTCAGCCGGATCAATATGCAGATATGGCACGCGCCAATCCTGATTAAAAAATACCGCAGCTTTATCACGAACCTGTCCTTCCATCCCTTTTCGAATTGCGTCCTGATGCGACCCGGAAAAAGCGGTAAAGACAAGCTGTCCGGCATAAGGGTGTCGTGGGTGAACATCGATTCCTGAAGCATTCTCCACCAATTCTACAATTTCCGGAATATTGGAAAAATCCAATCCGGTATCGATTCCACGTGATTCAAGATTCATTGCCAACACCAGAATATCCAGATTGCCGGTACGCTCCCCATGACCAAAAAGAGTACCCTCAACTCGGTCAGCGCCAGCCAATAATGCCATTTCAGTCGCTGCGACTGCGCATCCTTGATCATTATGAGCGTGCAAACTTATGATGGTTTCATCCAAATATGGATATTTCCGGCAGAAGTTTTCGATCATATCGGCATACTGATATGGTGGTCTACGCTCTACTGTCGCAGGGAGATTTAAAATAAAATCCCCTTTGCGGCTTGGCCCCCAAGCCTCTTTGACGGCTTTACATACTTCTATGGCAAAATCCGGGTCAGTATCAGTAAACTCTTCGGGAGAAAACTCATACCCGATCTCATCCCCGAATCCGTATTTCTCCAGCGCTTTTCGCACCATTTTGGTGCCTTCAACCGCAAGAGCTTTGACCTCATCGCGAGAACGATTAAACACAAATTGGCCGTGTAAATCGGAAGTGGCCAGATACATGTGTAATACAGCCTTTTTAACTCCTTTCAGTGATTCGACCGTCCGGTCAATCAAATGTTCTCTAGCCTGGGTCAAAACCGAAATTCGAACATCATCCGGAATCAAATTCTCCTCAATCAAGCGTCTCACCAAATCAAAATCATCCTGTGACGCAGACGGGAAACTGACCTCAATTTCCTTAAATCCGATGTCGCATAACATCTTGAAATAACTTATTTTACATTCCGGATTCATCGGTACCGGCAATGCCTGATTACCATCTCGCAAATCGACCGAAGTCCAGATCGGTGCTTTAGTTATAATTCGATCCGGCCATTGGCGGTTTTCTATTTTTATCGGTTCAGGATAACGATATTTTGGATTTTTTTTCATAATTTTCCCTATGAATAAAAGATTTTTAACAATAATAAATTTCGAATATATACCGATTTGCCGTAAACTCTAAACCTCAATCGGAAAAAGGTTAAAGCCGGGGCGCACACTTGCGTGAATGGTTTTAACGAATGCCGTTGATAATTCTGACTGCCGCACATCCGGCTCCAAAACCGTTGTCAATATTGACCACGGTAACTCCTGAAGCACAACTGTTCAGCATTCCCAACAGTGCGGAAAAACCGTTCAACGCCGCCCCGTAGCCGACGCTGGTGGGAACCGCAATAACCGGGCATTTGACCAAGCCGCCTACCACACTGGGCAAGGCGCCTTCCATGCCGGCAATGACGATCACCGCATCGGCGCTTCT
>Ga0265294_10007424_pt1 | contig 12989 bp, 11 predicted proteins | sample MunlanPumphouse3_FD_192504 | JGI IMG/M metagenome (GOLD analysis project Ga0265294, IMG submission 192504) | Groundwater microbial communities from a municipal landfill in Southern Ontario, Canada - Pumphouse #3 | ecosystem: Environmental > Aquatic > Deep subsurface > Groundwater | place... | reverse complement strand
GAGGTAGGTAAAAAACCACCGAAACTTTCGCTTTAGAGAGGATTGCACTCGGATACTCCGGATTGAGGTGTCGGGTGGATTCATGGCCAGGTTCATCTCTTTCACGGATTTAAAATGGCGGTTAAGGATTAATCTTTTTTGATCTTTGTCATCGCCATCACCTTCAGTCCAGGTGCGGTTCCATCCGTCATCATTAACGAAGTAGAAAGGTGCTTCCAGGATATCGGTAGAATCTCCTTTAATGACGATAGTTTTTTCCACTTCGCCATTGCGGAATAGTTCGGTAGTCAGGTAGATATCCAGGCAACCGGGGAGGAACAGTAGCAGGCTACTGATGAGGGAGGTGATAAGCCAGGTTTTTGTTCTCATCTTATTGATATTTAATTATTTAGATGGATTAACGTTAGATTTTTCGGAGTCATGATTCGGATAATTTTTTCTAATTTCAGCTTGAAGCAGCTCTTTCAAGAGGTTTTCGTATTCGAGAATTTCGCTCAGGTTAAGAGGGATCAGGGTAATTGTAGAAATCTGGTATAGTTTGTGGCGTTGGGCCAGTTCTATCCAGTTATGCTTGGTGTGGCGGAGGGTCCACTGGTCGATTGGATTTGATTGGAGAAGGTAGTTTTGGTTTGCGAATCGTTTTTCCAGGTTGCTGATATGTTGCACAGACCTTACTTGTTCAGCGACGAAGATCAGGATTAGGATTAGGGCTGCGGTGGAGGTGACATATTGGATCAGTCTCAGCATTTTCTTTGCCGGGAGTGGTTTAGCTGTAATATCCTCGACGTTGATATCTGGGGTATTGTGTTTGACTGGATCAGTATTGAAGGTAGTTTCCTGGTCCACTTTTCCGAGGATTTGCGACCGTGTCCGCAGGAAATTTTCGCGCGTAAGGCGGCAGGATTGGCAATTTTGAAGGTGTTTTTCCAGTGCAGCTGCTTCGGTTGTTGATAGTTCATCCCCGGTAAGAAACAGGAGGCGATCTGGGTGGAACTCTTTCTTGATCAGACGGTTAGCATCAGATTTTGGGATTTGGGTATCCCATGGTTTATCCTGGTGGGCTGGGAGTGGCTTATTCTTCGGCGTGGTATCCATTGTTGTCAAGGTGTTTTCTGAGTTTTTTGCGGGCGTGGTGGAGGTTTGTTTTTATGCTGGAGACGGATAGTCCGGATTCTTTATGGACCTCACTGATTGACAGGTTTTCGATATCTCTCATAATGAAAACCATTTGTTGGGTACGGGGTAAAGTGGGGATCCATTTTCTGACAATATCCATTAATTGATTGTTTTCCAGAATAGTTAAAGGGGTTTCGCTGTTCTCGGGATTGATCTCCTCCCGGATAGTGGTAAGGGCTATCTTTCTTCTTCTGAGGCAGTCTATAGCGAGGTTTCGGACGATTTGCCTGAACCACGCATGGAATGGTTTGTTTGGATTAAAGTGGTGGATGGAATTCCAGAGTCGGATATAGGCTTCCTGAACGATGTCAGAGGCATCTTCCCGATTTCCAACGATGCAGAGGGCGGTGTGGATGGCCTCATGGCGCGTCATGTTCACCAGCTGGCCGAAGGCTTTTGGGTCGTTCCTTTGAGACAGTTCGATCAGGATGCTAATTGGTTCGGTATCCATGGGGTGGGGTTACACCTAAAGATACGAAGAGGAGGGGAGAAAGGTTAAAAATATTTCAGATTGTGGTCGTCCTGTTTCTAATAGACCTGTCAGGTTTTAGACCTGTCAGGTCTAAAACCTGATCTTCACCATCAAATGGTCAGAGTGATAAAATTGACCAGTTTTATCATTAAATACCTGATAGCTAATTACTTTTGTTAAGTTTTTTACAAAAATGTAATCTATTCTATCACCAGGTGGTTGGGTTGAATCAAAACCGGTGAACGTATATTCTGGCCCTGTTGGAGGATCATGACTGATCAGGCGACTATCAAGGAAGGAACTTTCGATCATGGTTAGGTAGGCCTGATCAGAAGGAATGGAATTCAAATCGCCAGCTACAATCACAGGTGATTCTCCTGCGATACTGTCAGTATAGGTTGCTATAAGTTTGGCGCTTAACCGCCTTGCCTCTATTCCCACGTGGTCAAAATGGGTGTTAAAAATGTAAAGGGTGTCTTTGCATTTTTTATCCTGAAGGCATACCCAGGTTACCATTCTAGGGCATACAGCATCCCATCCTTTTATCCCTGGTTCAGTTGGTTTTTCGGACAGCCAGAAGTGATCTGTTTTAATTAGGTTAAATTGATCCTTTTTAAAAAGAATGGGAACAAATTCCCCCTTTTTTTGGCCGTCATCCCGACCGACTCCGGACCAGGAATAATCAGGTAATGAGTTGGTTAGGTCTTCAAGCTGACCTTTTAGAACCTCTTGTAAACAGATCACACTGGGCTCTTCCCGCTTGATCTGATTGGCAACAAGATCTTTTCGGTTAGGCCATGCGTTGGGTCCATCCCCAGGGTTATTATATCGAATGTTCCAGGAGACCAGTGAATATTGACTTTCCTGAGTACAAGCGGTTGCACTAAGGATAAGTCCAAGGAGCATGCTAACTGCTAAAATGTTATAGTTTCTCATTATAAACCTGTCAGGTATTTAGTGGACCTGTCAGGTCTAAAAATACAATTCTTATTCTAGATATTCGAAAAACTGTTTAAAAACAGAGGCCAATTGGATAAGTACTTTAGTTGGAAGATACTCGGAAAGACAGTTCTTGCCGGTGAATTTTTAATGATTGTATTCTTGGCAGAAAAGACACGGGTGATTGCAAGTGCTTGTATGAGAGTGATATAGATTCGATAGCTGTTTTGGCAGCATACCGAAGGATGACCTGACAGGTCTTAGACCTGTCAGGTCTATTCCCAGGGGTTTTGCCCTCTGTCGGTTCTAGTTAGAAGTGGAGGGCGAATCCATTTCTTCCCTCGCTATCCCCCTGCCTTCATTTCCCCAGCGGGTAGCTTTTCTAAATATTGTAGTATATTTGCTTCGTACTTATTGGCCTTAGCAATTGGAAACCAGATACATAATCGAGATTACAGGGTTCGTCCTGTTCGCTTTCCTCTGTGGAGCAATACCCTCAGGCTATCTCGTGGTGAAAAAAAAATTGGGAGTCGATATCCGAACCCGCGGTAGCGGGAATATCGGCTCAACGAATGTGCGACGAGTCGCAGGTAGACAGGCAGCCAGATTGGTGCAGTTCCTCGATATCCTCAAAGGCGCACTGCCCACCGCACTGGCACTATTGATCCTCTCCCTGCAAACTAACCCCCCAATCAGTAAGGAACTCATGATCTCCATGACCGGTATCGCAGCGGTCCTGGGACATAACTATTCCCCCTTCCTGGGTTTTAAGGGCGGAAAAGGAGTGAATACCACCGTGGGCGCCTTCCTCGTAATCTCCCCGGTTTCTGCTATCCTGGCCGCTGCAAGCTATTTCATTAGCAAGTACACCGTCCGAATCGTCTCCGTAAGCTCTATCATCCTTTCTGTAGTTCTCCTGGTGGTCATCATCCTCGCCCACGAACCAACCCCCTACGTCGGCGCCGCCTCAGCAGCTTGCTACCTCATCGTGGTCAACCACCAAAGTAATATCAAACGATTCCTCAAGGGCCAAGAACCCCGCATCTGACACCCATTATTTTTCTACTTTCGCTTCATGAACAAAATCTGCCTTACGATTCTGCTATTTGCTTTATCTGTAAGTACTTACGGGCAATATTATGATACCGGCCAAGATCCGGCTTCAACCCGGTGGCGGAGCATCCAGACTGACAATTTTAATATTGTTTTTCAAGAGGGATACGACCGACACGCCATCCGCCTGGCCAATAGCCTGGAGTATGCCCGCACAACCGTGCCTACCTCCCTCGAAGTAACCCCACGCCCTACTAACGTCCTCCTACACAACCAAACCGTTGTCCCTAACGCTTTCGCCTTGCTAACCCCCTTCCGAGTGGAAATCAATACCTGCCCAGCTCAAAATTCCTATGCCCACGATTGGATGCAGCAAATGGCCGTCCACGAATACCGCCACATGAACCAGTATTACGCTCTGGAAAAAGGTGTAACTAAGCCCCTTTACTACCTGACCGGCCATCACTCATCAACAATCATGCTCTCCCTCTTCTTTCCATCCTGGCTCATGGAGGGTGACGCTATCTGTATGGAAACAGCGATGAGCCACAGCGGCCGCGGACGACTGCCATCGTTCGAAATGAAAACCAGAGCACAAGTGCTGGAAAAGGGAATCTTCAACTTTAACAAAGCGTCCCTGGGATCCTACCGGGATTACGTTCCAGATATCTATTACCTGGGATATAATATAGTATCCTACGCCCGAAAATTGTATGGCACAGACCTGCTGAAAAGAGCACTAGATAATATCACCCACCGCCCTTACACGCTGGCACCCCTGTCACGAGCCTTCCACAAGTATTCAGGACTCTCCAGAGAGGCCTTCTATCAGGCAGCCTATGATTCACTCAGAATGAAATGGCAGAAACAGGCCGATCATACCAGATTGACCCCAATGACCCGCTGGTCAAAGCCTACCAACGGAAGATATGTAAATTACCGATTGGGTCGCTACCTGCTCGACACCTTAGTCCTTGCCGAAAAATCAGGCCGCGATAGCTATCCGAAAATCATCTCCCTCGACCCTTCAGGTAAGGAACATAAGATCTGCATCCCAGGATATTTTACCTCCGAACTGATCTTCCCGCGAGTCTCTGCCGGAAACGCCCTGCCAGCAAAACAAAATAGCCCGGGCTCGTTTACCATGGATAACCTGACTTTCAGCCATGACAGAATCGCGTGGGCCGGAATGATGGTCGATCCACGATGGAAACACCGCAGCTACTCCGTGATAAAAGTGCATGACCTCACTAAAGGGAAAACCCAACTGCTGACTAGCAAAACCCGCTATTTTTCTCCTGATTTTTTCCCACAGGGCGATCGCCTGGCTGTGGCCGAAGTGACCGAGATGGGAGAGAACTGGCTGACAATTATCGATTCATATACAGGAGAGGAGCTAAAAAAATACCAAACACCCGACAAAGCCCTGTTTACCTATCCCTCCGTTAGCCTCGATGGCCAGTCAGTCTATAGCGTGGTGATCGGAGAAAAAGGCAAAAGCCTGGTAGAAGTTAGGATGGCCAATGGCTCCGTAAATACCATTCTGCCTTATAGCTATCAGGAAATATCCCGACCGGTGGATCATCCTACTTATTTGTTTTTCAGTGCTGCTTATTCCGGTATCGATAATATTTATGCCCTCCATAAAGAGACAGGAGCTATTTATCAGGTTACCTCCTCCGCTTACGGTGCCGGAGATCCCGATTTTAACAGCGATGGTACCCGAATGATCTATTCGGATTATACCGCCGATGGCTATGCCCTAGTCGAAACCCGAATTGATCCGGCAACCTGGACGCCGCTGGAAAAGGTCGAGGATCACTCTCCACAAATCTGGAAGGACTACGTCGATCAGGAATTGGGTATGATGGAGGATGTTAATATCCCAGATAGCCAATATGTTGTGGGGAATTATAAAAAAGCACATCATCTGCTGAACTTCCACAGTTGGGCCCCGATAAGTTTCAATTTGCAAACCTTTTCGCTCAAACCAGGGGTCTCTGTGATGTCCCAAAACCTCCTCAGTACAACCTTCATTACTGCAGGCTATGAGTTTGAAAAAAGGATCAGCGATGGGCGGTTTCATGTTGACCTGTCGTATAGGGGCCTTTATCCGGTCCTGGATGTTTCTGCTTCTCACGGAGTTCGACTACTCAGCAATGATGGCGATTCCCTGCTCCGCTTCCGCGAGTCGGGATTAATGGCTGGCCTGCACATCCCTCTCACCTTCCTATATCATCATTATGCGTTCAAAGTGGTCCCGCAAGCCCAATATAATTTTATCCTTCAGGAGCAACTTGCTGATGAAGGCTTGCCATCGGATCCAGTTAATAATCAGTTTATTAAATCCAGTTTGTTGTTAGCAGGACAGTCGAAAAAAGCCGAATTGAACCTCCGCCCAACGTGGAGCCAGGAATTGGAGCTGCATTATAACCGAGAACTGAATGTCTCAGGCCAGCCAGGCTACCTGGCATCAGCTTCGTTAACCTTACTGACCCCGGGCGTGGGCAGACACCACAGCTTGAGACTTTATGCTGGTTATCAGGAAAAGCGAACCACACAATACGATTTTGATGAGCCCATTGCTTACCCAAGAGGCTATTACTATCAGACTAATAGGAAGTTAACTTCTCTTTCTGCGAGTTATCTATTCCCCCTGCTCAATCCTGACCTGGCCTTGGGCCCGATAGTCTATATTAAACAGATCCGGGCGAACCTGTTTGGCGATCTGGCGCGTGGGTTGGCTCAGAATGGACAAACCCGAGATTACCAGTCGTTTGGAATGGAACTCACCGGGGAATTCTATTTCATCCAGAGCACCCTGCCGTTCGAAATCGGAGTTCGCCAGGCTTGGTTGCCCGTGGAGAAATCCTGGCATACCCGATTGCTGCTTTCCATCAATCTGAGTAAGCTGTAATCTGATAAGACTATTTAACAGAATTTAAAACTGGATAAGCATTAAACGACTTTTCTTTGTAGTGTAATAATTAGTTAGAGTTTTAGGTACTGCAAGGAGTAAGTGTTTGTTTTTCGAAACAGTTTAGATTGGCCGGTCTGAAAAGACCGGCTTTTCTTTTGTCTTTTTTTGTTACCTTTGCGGCCAATTTAAATCAATGGCTTTCAGGTTGATTGCATCTGGCGCTGTTAGGAAGGAACAATAATGAGTTTATTTGAAGATCTGGGTTTGCGTCAGGAGATACTGAAAGCAATTTCCGAAATGGGCTTTGAACAGCCCACCCCCATTCAGGAAGAGACACTTCCATTTTTATTTGCCAACCGGGGCGACCTGGTGGCATTAGCACAAACCGGTACTGGCAAAACCGCTGGTTATGGCCTGCCAATACTGGAACAAACCGATTTAACCGACCGCTCAGTGCAAACCCTGGTGCTTTGTCCAACTCGTGAGTTATGCATGCAAATTACCGGCGATATGCAGAAGTTTGCTCGCTATCTGCCTCAATTCAAGATTATTGCAGTTTATGGAGGAACAAATATCGTTCCCCAGATGCAGGCACTTAAGTCTGGCGTTCACATGGTAGTTGCCACCCCAGGTAGGGCGTTGGACCTCCTCCGCCGAAAAGCACTGAAAATTGGCTCAATCCGTTGGTTAGTGCTGGATGAGGCAGATGAGATGCTCTCCATGGGCTTTAAGGATGATCTGGATACGATTCTCAGCGAGACACCTAAGGGCAGGCATACCCTGCTATTCTCTGCTACGATGCCACGCGAGATTCAGGATATTTCCAGGCGATACATGAAAGAGCCGGTCGAAATTGCTGTCGGGCGGCGAAATGCCGGTGCTGAACAGGTGAACCATGAATATTACATGGTTCATGCGCGAGATCGCTATGCTGCGCTGAAACGTATCATTGATTTTTATCCCCGCATCTACGGAATCGTTTTCTGTCGCACTCGTGCCGAAACTCAGGAGGTTGCCGATAAACTGATGGGTGAGGGGTACGATGCTGACGTGCTGCACGGTGACCTGTCACAGGCCCAGCGCGATTTTGTCATGGGCCGCTTCCGTCAAAAACATCTTCAACTGCTGGTAGCAACGGATGTTGCAGCCAGAGGATTGGATGTCAATGATTTAACTCACATTATCAATTATAACCTACCGGATGATCTGGAGGTGTATATCCACCGGAGCGGAAGAACAGGTCGTGCCGGTAAAACAGGATTATCGATATCCATTGTTCATACTCGTGAGCAATCAAGAATTGCCCAACTGGAAAAGATCGTCAGGAAAAAGTTCCTGCAAAAACAGGTTCCCGGAGGTCGTGAGATTTGTGAAAAACAGCTCTTTAATCAGATCGATAAGGTAGAGCGCGTGGAGATCAATGAATCCCAGATCGGCCCATTTCTCGATGTCATCATGAAGAAGCTGGCCTGGCTCGACCGTGAAGAGCTTGTCAAACGGTTTGTTTCAGTTGAGTTTAACCGCTTTCTGTCGTATTACGAGGGAGCGCCCGACCTGAACGTTCGGCCTCAGGAACCAAAAGCCAAAGCATCCGGGCGGAAAAGCACTCCAAGAGAAAAGATTCGCTATTCCAATTTCTATATCAACCTGGGTACCAAGAACAACCTGAACCCGGGTGCGCTCATTGGATTGATCAACGGCACTACCGGAAATCGGGATATCTCCATTGGTAAGATCGAACTAATGAAACGATTCTCTTTTTTCCAGGTAGATAGTCGGTTCGAACACGAAATCATCAACTCCTTGCAGGGCGCACGTTTTGGAAGTGTCCGGATCATGGTGGAGCTCCGTCCAATGGATAATTAAGTTGCCTGCGGAACTCCATTTAACAAATCATTAACCTTAAACTTCCTGATGTTCACATTGTTTAACAAATAGTGATGTAACACATTTTTTCCTCATCCGTCTAATGAGTAGAAACAATTACTAATTATCGGAGGAAAAATGAAAACCAAGCAAATCATCACGATCCTGGCCATCCTTTTCTTAGGCCTTGGAATGACGGCAAACGCCGGCGTCCCTAAAGAGAAAACCCGGGCAAAAAATCCTAAGCCCTACACATTCATGATCGAAAAGCCCATCCTGAATTTTATCGCACAATACTATGATAATGAACTGGATGCTGCTGATATACAGCGAATTCAAAGGGTATTGTGTCAGGTGGATCATATTACAGTCACCTTTTCCGATCCGGAGGTGCCGGATTATGTTTTCTACTTTAAAAGTCTGAATCAGATGGAATTAGAGGAGTGGATGTTCAATGCAGGCTATCTTGCCCAAGACCCAGAGCCAGTCGTGGTCGAAAGATGGATGATGGACCCCTCCTACCTCGATTAATCAACCTGATCCAACCAGCCTTAGCCTGAGATTACGCCAGGCTGATCGAGCCAGTCCTTTTGGGAATGGCTCTTTTTTTTGTAATTTTAGGTCTCAATCTTTTCTTCCATCCAAATGAAACAGTTGACCTTAATTTTAATAGGCTTGGTTGCCGTAATTACTTCTCTTTCAGCGCAAAGTCCAGCCTATTTTAACTATCAGGCAGTGGCTCGTCATACTGACGGTTCGGTGATTTCCAACCGTACTATTGGCTTGGAAATATCCATACGAGATGGTTCCGACAAGGGGACCATCCTGTACACCGAAAGGCACGAGGTGACAACCAATGAGTTTGGCCTGTTCACCTTGGCCATCGGTAGTGGCTGGAGTGAGCAGGAGTTTTCTCAAATTAATTGGAAATCTGATGGAGAGAAATGGTTACAGGTGAGGCTCGATGCTGACAATACCGGGTTCTATGTGCTGATGGGAGCTACTCAGCTGTTGAGTGTCCCTTTTGCCATGTATGCCAATGAGGCTGGAAACTCCTCTGGTGCCATTCCGGTGATGACAGTGGGCGAACGGGATGCCCTGACCAACCTCTCCGATGGGTTCATGATTTTCAATACCACTACAAACGCCTTGAATGTCTTTCGCTCCGGGGATTGGTATGAGGTGGCCCTGACAATGGAAAGCACCGAATGGCAATGTGGTAAAACCTTTGTCGATGAACGGGACGGAAGGCGTTACAAAACCGTAAAGATCGGAGCAAAATGCTGGATGGCCGAGAATCTGAACATTGGTCAGGCCGTGAACCTGACCACCGGACAGTCAAATAACGGAACCATCGAGAAGTTCTGCTACGGAAATAATACCCAGATGTGCGATACCTACGGCGGACTCTACACCTGGACCGAAGCCATGAATTACACCACCATCAAGGGCGCCCAGGGTATCTGCCCGGATGGGTGGCATATCCCTACCGATCAGGAGTGGATCGAGATGGAGGTTTCCCTGGGGATGAGTGAAAGCGAAGCTAACCGATCTAATGTTTGGCGTGGTACCGATGAGGGTACCAAACTGGGCCCGGGAGGCAGCTCGGGATATAACGCCCTATATTGTGGTCGAAGTGTTCCAGGTATCGGGTTTACCCATCTGACAATCTGGGAGTATATCTGGACTTCCAACGAGTCAGGGAATAACGCCTGGAGAAGATGCCTTAGCGATACCGATCCTAAAGTTGGGCGATACGACAGTTTTCCAAAAACGTATGGCATGTCTGTTAGGTGTGTTAAATGATAATAATCTCATTAAGATATGTTTAGCTCTCATTTAATTCGTTTGACCCTGTTATTTTCCATTCTGATGATCAGCTTCTCCTGTGATCCAGAAGATGATCCGAGTGATGAACCATTGGTTTATAGCTCCATTCAGGCAGCCCGCGATACCATCTTCACCGGGGATACCACCAGGGTGTGGGTGGAGGCTACCGGATATAAACTTCAGTATTTCTGGACTGTCGAGAAGGGCGATCTTCTTGGGTCCGGAACAGAAGTTACCTACGTGGCTACCCCCTGTACCATCGGAGTGAATGAAATCTTTTGCACCATCTCGGACGGAAATGGTCATGAGGAAACTAAATCCGTAGAAGTCAGTGTGTTCTAATAAGTCTTTCCTGCTATTCCTGTTACCTCTGCTCTTGTTCCCCGGAATGGCACAGGGCCAGTGTTTTTCCTCCGCGGGTACTCCGGTGGGCGGCAGCGAAAATATGGGTGTCCTGCAAAAAAATACGCTTACGATCACCGCATTTTACCGCCACCACCTGTCGGATCGATACTTTGAAGGGCGCGAACTAATCCAGGGTGGAGCTATTAAAAATGCTCGTTATAATTATGTCGGATCGATAATTGCCTACGGAATAACGAATCGCTTGACTGCGGAGGCCGAACTGGGCTATTTCATCGATAAAACCAAGTATTACCGGGTTCCGGAAGGCTACACGCTGAGAGGCCGCGGACTCAATAACGCACTTCTGTCGGGGAAGTATCAACTCTATTACGATCCAGTGAAGAAATGGGAGTATTCGTTAGCTCTCGGAGTTAAGCTGCCATTCAGCCTTGATGGCCGACGGATCGATGATGTGAGGCTGCCCTACGATTTGCAGCCATCCACCTCCACTTTTGGTGCCGTGGTACAAAGCTATCTCATTCATCAGAAGTCATTTACCGGGATGCGCTACTTCCTGTATAACCGGATCGAATGGAATGCTACCAACCGGGAGGGTTATCGCTATGGGCCTTCCATGACCAACGCTGTCTATGTGTCGCGCCACCTGATCCGCACCAGCAGCTGGCCGGTGAGCGGAACCCTGATCCTCCAACTGCGTAATGAGATCCGGGGGAAAAGCTTCATTCATGAAGAGATTGAACCTTCGTCAGGATCCGTAAAATTCTTCCTAACCCCCCAAATCAATCTGGCTTTTGTCGAAAAAGTCAATCTCTCCTTTATGGTGGATATCCCTGTTTACCAGCATTATAGGAATATTCAGCTGGCCGATAGGGTCGCTTTTACCATTGTCCTAAATAAGCCTATTGCTCCAGGAATCCGCTAATGTATTTGACCGACTCTTCCGCTTCACTCAAAATGGAGGTCAGGCACATCCAGTCGTGAAACATATTGTCCCACTCCTGATAGTCGAGCTCTGCACCCGCATCAACCGCTTTGTCACGGTACAGGCGACAGTCGAACAGGAGCAGGTCCATCGTTCCAATCATCAGCAGGGTTTTGGGTAACCCGGCCAGGTTTCCGCGCACCGGCGAGAGATAGGGATGCTGTGGGTCGTTCTCGCCAGCATACCGCCGACCCGATCGGGCCACCGACTCGCGGTCGAGGAACTTATCTTTCTTTTCGAGCTTTGGAATATCGGGGTTGGTCAGCAGTAGATCCAGCCACGGAGAGAGTAATACTACTTTCCCCGGCATGGGAGTGCCCTCATCACGAAGTTTCTGGACCGCTGCAGCCGCCAGGCCTCCTCCGGCAGAGTCTCCCATGAAGATAATCTCCGATGGATCAGTAGTTTGTCTAACCTGATGATAGACCTTCATCAGATCATCCATCTGGGCCGGATAGGTGTGCTCGGGGGATTTTCGGTACAACACAACCACAATCTCCGATCCGGTCATTTCACCCATCCGGGCTAACATCTGCCAGTGAAAGAGAACCGGCCCAGAAATAAATGCCCCGCCATGCAGATAGATGATCTTCCGATTGTTGCTCTTTTTTGGAGGGCTGATATGGTAGGTCTCAACCTCATCTATCACCTCGTGGCTCACCAGGCATTCACCCATCAGCCGAACCGGCGGTTCTGGCATATCAAACATCCGCATTCTCTTGATATTCCCCTTTTTACGTTTGAATAGCAGCCGTAAAACCGTGGCCAGAAAACCAATGATGCGAAGTACCAGCTTGCTGAGTTTTTTCTTCATCTTGTAGTGGCTATTGGCTCTAGACCTGTCAGGTTTATAAACCTGTCAGGTCTATAAACCTGACAGGTCTAAAACTTTCGCCACCTTTTCGTAATCCGGCTCATCAGTGATTTCCGGAACCTGCTCGGTGTAGAGGATCCGACCATCGGGATCAGCTACAATGACCGCTCTCGACAACAGATGAGCCAGCGGACCATCTGATATCAGTAAATTATAGTCGCGCCCGAAAGCCCCTGTTTCGTAATCCGACAGGGTGATTGCATTCTCTATACCCTCGGTGCCGCAAAACCGAGCCTGTGCAAAGGGAAGATCACGGGAGATGCACAGCACTTTCGTGTTTGCCAAACCTGCAGCCATCTTATTAAACGACCTGACTGATGCCGCACAGGTACCCGTATCAAGACTTGGAAAGATGTTCAGAATCAGTCGGTTGTCACTGAATTCCTTGAGGTTAACCCTGGATAAGCTGTTGCTAACAAGGGTGAAATCTTTCAGATAAGATCCAACTGCCGGGAGCTCTCCCAACGTCTGGATCGGATTGCCTTTTAATGTGATTGTTGCCATATTCTTA
>Ga0265294_10007422_pt1 | contig 12991 bp, 13 predicted proteins | sample MunlanPumphouse3_FD_192504 | JGI IMG/M metagenome (GOLD analysis project Ga0265294, IMG submission 192504) | Groundwater microbial communities from a municipal landfill in Southern Ontario, Canada - Pumphouse #3 | ecosystem: Environmental > Aquatic > Deep subsurface > Groundwater | place... | reverse complement strand
TACTTAGCTCTCCACTCTTCTAGTGATATACCATTGCCCCAGGGTCCTATGGCCTCATCCGCCACAATGGGTATGGGCAGAGAGATTCCAAGCTCTTTTAATATTGTGGGATTCTCCATTATAGCTTTTACCTGTGGAACTACTTCTGATACCCTCTCTGTTTTTACCTCAAATAAGATAGCATCATGGACCGTACCAACTATATTCAGAGTATCTTCACTGAATGTATTCATTATTTCTATTAAGGACATTAAGGTCATATCTGAGGCAAACCCCTGAACGCCGGAATTTATTGCTTGTCGTTCTGCCTGTGATCTTAAGAAGTCATCACTAGAGTGGATATCTGGAAGATGTCTTATTCTACCATCTAGGTATCTTATGTATCCATTTATCCTGGCCACTCTATGTTGTCTGTCATACCAAGCTCTTAACCCAGGATAAGCCTCAAAGAACTTTTTTCTTATGTTTTCAGACTCTTCAAGGGTAAAATTTAAACCATAGTTATCACGGGCGTAATTTTGAAAGGTTCTTGCTCCCATAGAGTAAAGGAAACCAAAATTTATACTTTTGTTTTTCTTCCTCCATTCTTTCAACTCATGTTTATCCGTGGGAGGTTCCTGCCCAGTAACAGCTCTTCCAGTTTTTACATGTATATCTTCTCCATCAATATAAGCTTGTTGCATCTCTTTATCCCCTGATAGTATAGCGGCTATCCTAAGTTCTACCTGAGAGAAGTCACATTCTACAAGAGTCCATCCAGGAGGAGCCGTAACCAAGGACCTTATTTTAGGGTCTCGAGGTATCTGCTGAAGATTGGGGTCTGTACATGACAACCTACCCGTGTTATGTGTTATTATTCCATTAGTAACATGTGAGTGATCTATTTCTACTTCAGCTCCAAAAGTGGGTAGAGGTCCGAGATATCTTATATTAGTAACTTCATCCCAATCAAAACACCTATCCTCTCTAATACTTTCTCTAAACTCAGCTGTTCTTCTTTTTCCTTGTTTTATCTTTCTAATTAATCCATCACCTACAGCCCAATTAAGGTCCCTAGCAATATAGAAAGAAGGTCTAGGATCATTTCTTATAGCTTCTACTTGTTCCTTGGTTAGTTTCTTTTCATTCTTCTTTCCTATAGTACCTAACCCATTTTCTATCATCCTGTTTACATTGTCTTGTCGACTGGCCCATTCAAGGTTCTCTGGAAGATTTACCCAGCCTATTCCATTGATATGCGATACTTCGGGAAGATCAGAGTCCCCATTAAAAACTTGAGCTACAAGTCTATGGACCTTAAAGTCACCCCTGTCAGGACCTCTTTTTTGAGCTTTATTCCTGGCAAGAGTTACTTTAAGGTGTTTACCCTTCTTAGTATGCCATTTAACTTTTCTTATGTTTCCATAATTACTTTTTACTCGACCCCAACTTGAAATTTCATAAGGCCAATCTGGTATAGGCTTCCACTGTTCTGGTTTACCATATACCCTAACCTTACTTCCCTTTTGAAGTTTTTGTGCCTCAACCCAACCCTTTTCAGTAAGGAAGGGATGATTTAAGGTACACCTTATAACCCTACTATTTACTTCAATCTCCAAACATTCCTGTATTCCGTTATCTATAAGATTAATTATTTTTCTTGGCTCACCCGTATGGGATAAAACTAAATCCCCAACTTGTAACTCATCATATCGAATATAACCCCTATTAGTAAGGAATAGAGTATCCGCAGTAACACATACAGTCCCATGGAGTTTAAAGCTTGGGTGAAGTCTACTATCTAGAGCTTTCTCCTTCCATGAGGTGATAAATGTACTCAGCATTTTGCTGGCAGCTCTAAGGTCAAGTATCTTCTGTGGAGCCGGATGATCTCTTGCGAGCCTTTGCATAACACTTTCAGAGGTTGAGAAGGCACCCTTAGCCGTTTTATCCAGAGGAGTAAGCCTAAGGTCTCTAAAAAGGAAATCAGCAACCTGTTTTGTGGAATTCCAATTAACTCCTGGCTTTAACTGATCAAGCTCCCCTGTGAGACGTTTTACCTCCCCCTTAAGATATTCCTCAACTTCATCAAGCTTTAGCATGTCTAAATATACACCATGACACTCAATATCCCTAAAATAGTTTGAAGCTGGCATCACCACAGACCTATAGAACTGGTGTAAAGCTGGGTCAGCCTTCATTTCAGCAATATACTTTTTATATAATTTTCTGGTATAATAAACATCCAGACCATTATATTTTGCTAAAGTTTCAAGACCTACATGTCCTGTTTTTTCCTCAAGGGATATATCATAATTTTGAGCACCAAACTCCTTCTCTGCCAGGTATTTTAAACCATGCTGATCATTCTCATCCAAGAGGTGACTCATTAGCATGGTATCATTATCTATGATATAATCAACCCCATACTGAACCTTCATCCAGCTAGAATCAAATTTTCCATTGTGAGCAATGAGGTTTACTCCATCAATACATCCCTCTATTATTCCACAGAAATCAGTTTGGGCCTCCATACTCCGGTATAACCAACCTTTTCTGTGATTTAAGGGTATAACTACCTGTTCTTTCTCAAGGCCAAATCCCATAGATACTACTTTCCCAAGACGGGGATTAAGCTCAGTGGTCTCAATATCAAAGGAAACATCCCTCTCCTGCTCAAGCCTATCCAGGAAATCATCAAAGGCATCAGTATTATTTATTATGGTAAGGTTTGACCCCGTTTCTTTGGGTATTTTACCCTTTTTAGCTACTTCAAAGAACCTTTTGATATCAGATTCCATAATATTGGTGTACTTTGAAATACCCCTTATAGCTACCGACGGATGATAAGTACAGAAAATATTTCTACCATCAATCTCAAAAAACCTTCCTCGTACTTCACCCATTTTTAATCTTGGGTATGAACTACCCAGTAAGGATTGAGCTGCTGTATTCCCCAGACACAGAATAAACTTAGGCTGGACCTGTGATATTTCTTCACAGAGCCATTTATTGCATGAGGCTATTTCCTTCTTCTTTGGAGTACTGTTCTGCGGGGGATGGCAATTGTGGACTACTCCCCCAGTAGTAACAAAGTTATGGGTATCCTCAACGTCAATGCAATAAACTGATTTTGGCTTTTTATCCAGCGGAGTAACTTTAATCTTTTTCCAATATGTGGTTAATTCCTCCGGCTCATACCACTCAGATTCAAATGGTATGGGGTATAGTTCTTCTGGGAGTTTATACCTTATAGAGGGGGGTATATATTTAGCTATAGCTTCAAGAAATTTTATCCCCTCACCATATCTAAAATTTAATCTCCATATTTTGCGGTATTTTAGATAAGTATTAAAGCCCCATTTTTTAAATACATCAACTACCTGAAGAGCATCTGATTCTGTAATCTTTCCAAGAGCTATTTCTACTGATATCTGTTTTCTTTCTTTCCCTCTTTTGGTCATTCTTCTCCAATGCCCATCATCCAAATACCAGATGGCCATGCCAAAGGGATCTAATTTTTGTAATTCTCCAAGAGGAAATACTTTTTCTCCTTTAGGATACCACGTCTCTCTAAGTTCTTTAAATACTGGACTATGGGGGATTTTCATATGTACTGAGTGAGTATTTGATATTTCAAGAAATCTTGGACTAAACTGAGAAAGAGCTCTACCCTTCAATCTTAAATAGTCTTCCTGGGCTTTACAGTGGCCTTCAGAATACCTATTTCTTTTTGAAATATGCCCATCACCCAATAGGGACCCAATCATAATCTGGGTAGTTCTAGGGCCTAACCCTGGAGTTCCAGTGGCTACTAGATCAGTGTCTATTAAATCCTTTGCCTGAACCCATCCCCTCTTGGTTAAAAATTGGTGGTCTTCAGTTACTTTTACTCCCACATCACCATTACAATTATTCTTCCCCCCAATAAAAGATACTTTTAGTAGTTTCCTATCCTCTCTTGGGTTTTTATACCATCCGGTTATATTCTTCCATACTATCTTTTCATTCTCATCCAGGGAAAGAACTCTTCCAGACCATTTGTTTTTAACTATCCAGTTAATTCTTTTCTTACCCTGGTCTGTCTGAATCTCCGATCCCCCATCTAAGCATTTTACACTGTTAGTAATGTATAGGTGTTTTCTACTAATACCGCATTCCTCTAATAACCCATCCAAAATTTTTCCAGCTTTACCTTGGAAAGGCTGACCAGTGGTATCTTCCCTAAATCCTGGAGCCTCTCCTACTACCATTACATCACAGGGAGTAGGGCCTTGACCCATAAGACACACCCTTTGGGCCGTCTTGTGAAGCCCACAACGAGTGCAATTTATGTCCCCCTCAATCATCTTTTTCCTCCTTATATTGATATGTTTTTATTCCTGCCTTATTAAGCAAGTCAACACCTGAGGTGTCCCTGTATTTTTCAAGGTATATTACTTCTATTATACCCGAATTTATTAATAATTTACTACAGTCAGTGCAAGGGGAAAGTGTGCAATAGAGGGTAGCTCCTTTAAGCTTTATACCTTCTCGAGCACTCCATGAAACCAAATTTGATTCCGCATGAACGCATTTTACACAACCCTGATTAGATCCTATTTCAGGCTCAGTTTCACAGCAGTGGGGTTGACCAGAAGGCACACCATTATACCCTGTGGCTATAATTCTACCCTCAATAGTAGCCACTGCTCCTACCTGTTTTCTTGAACATGTACCCCTCTGTGAAACCAGTTTTGTGATTTCCATAAAAAGTTTTTCTCGTGAAATTCTTTCTTTACAGGGCTTAGCTCTGGCTGTAACCATATCCCAAGATGAAATTTCTCTGAGAAATTCATATGCTGATACAATTAAAGCCCCATTCCCATACTCATACCCCTTTTCAATTTCTTTTATCCCATATCCTCTTGTTACCAGTTCAACTTTTATATTCATTAATTCCCCAGGTTTTCCCCTCACAGATTTAATTTTAAAGTAAGGGCCAGAAGGAATTCCCTGCATGAGGATTCCCGGGTCCTGGAGATATTGCATAGTATTTCCGGGATAAAATACAATATAATCTCCAAGTTTTATTCCCTCAAGTTTTCTAAGGGGGGAAGTTACAATAAGATCTCTCATTAAAATACACCTCAGAAAATATCCTTTACGTCCTTTTTAAAAGCATGAAGAGATCCTATCCAGTGCGTGAAGTTTCCCACAGGAAGATTTACTTTCTGGGCAATGTATTCCTGGAACTTTATAGCAAAGAACACATCATTTTTAAAGTGGGTTATCAGGTCGGATGATCTCTGCAGGTAAGTAAGATTTATCCTTCCTTCTCTGCAGTGAATGAGATATCCAAGGGAACATGGAACTCTTGAAATTCCCCCTAGGTTCATGATATCATCAGGAGACCATATAGATACAAAGAGCTGTCTTGAGTCCTGGTCTTTTTTAAGCCTGTCAATGATGGTTTCAACCTGACAGCAGTAGGATAGTCTCTCTGGGTAAGTATATGAGAAGGTTCCATCATCCTCAAGAAGGCTTTCCCATACCTCTGGTCTACACTTCCAGGACTCTCCTGGATTTATGGGGTCTCCTTCCATACCTTTTACTCTCTCTTCCCACTCCTCATCACAGTATGGTTGACTTACAATAGACCTTATATCCTCTGATTTTGGGGCCACAATTATATACATATAGTTTTGTAGCTCCATGGCATCATAGTCAGGATCATTTGATACATCTTTATCCTGAACAGTCTTTGGATGGGTGAGAATCCCCATCTCAGCTACATCCCTTGATACTTCATTTAGTGCTTCCCAAATGCTTATGAATATCCTTGTCATCTTATGTTATCTCCTTTAAAAAATTATGTTTTTGTGCTAAGTTATTTAGTAGATCTAAATATAAATACTTATTTTCAGCAGTTTTTTTCTGTAAGAAACAACACATCTTTCTTCTTGTCCTGTATGAATAATGCTCAGGGTCAACCGTAATGTTCCACAGGGCATTATAGCATCCTCTTAGTGCCTCTTTTGGCTGCGTATCGGAGATATCATACATAAGTTTTATGACGTCCATCTGTGGAACCATAATTGGCAGAAAGAGGGGAGAGAAGTAAATGTTAGAAAAATGGAAGGTCACTTTGGTTATGTCCTCAGGCAGGAAATATGGCTCTACAAGAATCTGTGGGATAACCACATCATGTAGGAATATGAGGTCTGCACCGAATTTCTTAATTACCTCAGTCACCCGATAATATACATCCACAAATACCTCAGGCTTTCCTGTGGTATAATTCTTCGGGTTGTGCGTGACAATGGTATAAGCCAGGCAGTGGCCTTGACTCCTCCCATCTTTGTCCATGGCCTGCATTGATACCATAACGGATGAATAGTCAGCCTTCTTCTTTGTCCTCTCAATCAGCTTATTCCTGGCAGCTTCTAGGGATGGTTTATTCAGGTAATTCCGGCTAAGTTGAGCCATCTTTGTGGACCTTCCCTCATAGGCCAGGTCAGCCAGTGATACTGGGAATCCATTGTTCCACTCCTCCCCACTTATGGAAAAGGCTATGTCCCTGAAGTATTTAATACCGGAACTTATCATCCGGTCCGGGTCTGGGCGAAGAGCTAGCTGTGTAACTAGCTCAACCCATCGGTCCTTCATATTGGCCATCTTTACTCCTTATCTTTTAATTTGATAGAGGGCTCCCTTCTTGAGCCTTCTTTTGGCTTTGGGACTTCCGAGGCTTTCTCTTCCCCATTTAAGGACTGTTATGTCCCCCATCATCTGGTTAAGCTGTTTCCGGGTTATGTTATATTCGTGGTTACCTTCATGGATGATGTGGGCTACCACATTTATTCCCAGCTCATTCATACCCTCCAATACCTCGTGGGGTCTTAAAGTCTCTTCAGTCCCGTCGCCCATTTACTCCACTTCCTCTGGAACTTTGCTGATCTCCACAGCAAAATTGTTAAGACCAAATACACCTATCTCTTCTTCACCATCATAGAGATAGATTATACCATCCTCTACCTCAAAGTGAGTGCCTTTCTTGGCCAGGATCCTTGTACCTTCCCGACTCTTCACAGAGAAGAGTCTTTTGGTGATTTTGATATCTGCAGGTTCTTTGTTGATAGGGTATGAATTTTTACTTACAAGTTCAGCAGGGGTGGGTCCTTCGTCGTCCATTTTCATTCCTCTCTTTTCAGCTACTCCTGATTCTATTTCTTTTCTTGATACCATTGGTTTATTCCTCCTTAGTAGTTACTTCTGATCCTGAATTGATTTACTGAGTTCTTGTCAAGGTATAGCTTGAACAGCATGTCTTCTGTGATACCAGCAGTTATGCACAGACCTATGAACCTAAGCCAGGTATCATACAGGCATTTTTGGAACTTACTGATATCTGTTAGAACCTGACTCTGTTTCCATGGCTTCTGACGTAGACAGTTACAAGTTTTTCCCATGGCTTCTAGGGTTATCCCTGAGGCTATTAGTAAGTTCCCATAAGTTCTATGCCTGAAGGTAAGCCTGTAATTCATGGGAAGGTTCTCATCTGACCCTATTAGTTCTTCAGCATCGTAGAATAGTTTCTCAAGCTTATATTTGTCCTGTGTGAGGAAAAAGTCAGGTCCATACCCAGCGTGTATAGTAAGCTCAGTAAGGAAGTGAAGAGCATCGGATATTTCCTCAAGCATGTGGACAGGGTTGTCTCTGTGGAGGTTATAGGCTTCAAGTGCTTCCCCTATCTCCTCAAGGAATCTCTGGGCATAGTCCTTAAGAACCATCTGGCCTTTTGCATCATTTAGGTTCACAGGGCAATCTCCCGTTAGCCTTAATCCACTCTTCACTTCAATGGGATGATAACGCTCTATCAATTCCTTTTGTTTTTTGAAGATAGCTTCTAGTTTATATTCTTCTGTGGGAGTATCATCAATACTTACCCCAGATATATCCTTTATATTTTCAATATTAACCATTGTTATTCCTCCGGGAAGTCTGTTCCTCGCTTTTCATAGTCAGATAAGTCTTCAAACTTACCTATTTTTACACGAACTTGATTTATGTGGTTTTGAATAAGAGCACTTACCCATTCAAAGCTGTCTGGAACTGTCCAGTCATAATAAAAGGTCACAAGGGATGAGTTGTGCTCATTGGACATATTGTAGTAATATATTATTTCTGAAAGTTCCCTGATGTATTTATTATACCTATCAAGGAGCTTGTGGCTTTTTTCAATGACCCCTTCCATCTGTTCCCTCTCTCCAAAGTTGAATACAGTAGTGGATGGAGGGCAGCATAATATTAATAGAACAGGCTGGGTTGATCCCATAAGGGTTCCAAGACCCTTTAGTATTTCCTCCTCTGTGATCATTGAGAATCCCCTGACCCCAGGTCCATAGATAGGTTCACTTATCAAGGGATACCTATCAAAGATAGTTATTTTATCCTGGGGGTCAGGATTCTTAAGGCTTTCTAGAGATGGATTTAGCCAGTCCAATAATACCTCTCGCGAGGAGAATGGGCCTGGAGGTTTTATCATCCTAAGATCTTCAGGAAACTTTTCCATTAACTGTTTAATAAGAGTTGTTTTTCCACAATTGTCAAAACCTTCTACGATTATTGTCATCCTATCACTCACTCAGGTCATAGGTCTTAGAAAAGTTCATTGTACACTTTACTCCAGCTTTATTGTAGTAGGACAGGTAATATATTTCCCTTTTTAATTCCCCTTCTTTGTAGATGTTTTTGTTACCAAGGGTTACTACCTCTGTGCACTCAAGATTTTTCTTGACTTCATCAAAAATATCTTCTACCTCTACCATTATTCTTTACCCTCCTTTATTCTCTGAATCTTCTCAAGTTTTTCACGTCTTCCAATACGTTTTTCTTTTTTACGTTCTCTGAAATCCTTTTTTCCAATAGGTTCAAGCTTATTTATGCTCTTTACTGCAAAATCCCTATCAGAAATCCGACATACTTGGCAATTTAAATAATCCCCCTCAAATATATTCAAGAATCTTCTCTCATCTCCACAGTAAGGACAGAAATAGCGGTGTAATCTATACTGAGGTTTATATCCCGCAGGTGGATATACTATATCCTTAGGGGAACATCTTACCTGAAATATCTCTTTTATTTCTGATAGTTGTTTAAGCTTTTCTTCCATGAGATTAATGGATGTTAATGAACCCTTAATCTCAAGTCTTTGTCCCGAATGGGTATTTACTACCAACCTTCTATAAATAACTATTAACTCCTCCTTGGAATTTATTAGCACTATATAATTAGGTGATATACCTTATAAAGGTATCTATACAGAATCCATGGATAATTGTTTGATGGGATTAAATTGAGAGATACCTATATATGAAATTAAATTAATATGGTTAATGAATTTATAAGAAGGAGGCTATAGTATATGACAGCTGATAAAACAGAGAATAGTAATGAAGAAAAGAAGATGTATTCGGTATCGGAAACTTCTCAAGTTACAGGAATGACTCAACCACGTCTGATGAGGAGAATTAGAAATGGAAGTATTGAAGCCCAGAAAATTGGATGGGTCTGGGTTATCCCCAAAAGTGAGGTGGATAAAGTAATAGAAGAGATGAAACTAGAGCAAGAAGCTGAGGAATAACTGATGACCGAGGAGGTATGGAAGTCTATAGAGGGATTTCCAGACTATGAGGTCTCTAACCTTGGGAGAGTAAGGTCGCTAGGGGTTAAATACAGACCGGGGAGAATAAAAAAACTCTCCTTAAGTAATAAGGGGTATTTAAGGGTTAATCTAACCAAAGTAAAGAGAACTAGACCAACACATAAAACTGTACACAGATTAGTGTCCGAGGTTTTTATCCCAAATCCAGATAATAAACCCTATATAAATCATATTAATGGAATAAAAACAGATAATAGGGTAGAAAATTTGGAATGGTGTACAGCAAAAGAAAATACTTTACACGCTATAAAAACTGGATTAAAACAAGATATGGTTGGGGAGAATAATCCACAACATAAGTTAACTAAGGAACAGGTAGAAGAGATAAGAGAATCAAATTTAACCCATTATGCTCTTGCTGAGATATATGGAGTTTCTAAAACCCTCATAGGAAAGGTAAAAAGAAGGGAAAGCTGGACCTGGGTGTGATTAAATATGGACCTGGGTGTATTATGTGAGATTTTTAAACATCAACCGCCAGGATATATTTGCTTATCTTCCAAATTTGAGGGGGTATGGAAAGATAATTTTTTCAAAACATGGAAGGAGGCTGAGAAATGGATTAACGATAATATACAGCAGGATGGTATGGATTTATACTTTTGCACAACAACCCTTTCAAAACCACAAAGAAAAAAGCAGAATATTAACCCCTCAATGTATCTGTGGGCGGACTTAGATCCGGTCGATCCTAGGAAGATAAAACCACGTCCTGCAATTGCTTGGGAAAGTTCTCCAAATAGGTATCAGGCCCTGTGGAAACTTGACCAGTTATATGAACCTGGTGATATTGAATTTATTAATAAGGCTTTAGCAAAAGAAGTTAAGGCAGACCGGGGAAGTTATATCCTCACAAAGGTGTTGAGGATCCCTGGCACTACTAACTACAAGTATAAAGATAAACCACAGGGGAAGCTTCTTTGGTCTAAGGGTCCTACTTATAGCTATGACCAAATAGAAGAATTTACCTCTTCACAGGAATTAAGTTCGGAAGCCCTTTTAAGCCAGTATTATAATAAGATTCCAACAAAAGTAAGAAATCTTTTAGTTAGTAAACAAGCGACAGGAGACCGCTCTGGAGTCCTGTGGAGTCTAGAACATGATCTGGTTAAAGCTGGAATTCCAAGAGAAGATATATTTATCCTTGTTAGGGATAGCGTATGGAATAAATACAAAGGGAGGAGTGATGAAGAAGTAAGGTTAAGAACTGAAATAGATAAAGTATTTGAGGAAGAAGTTCTAAGTCACCCAAAGGAAGACCAGCAAGATATAATATTTGGTCAATTAAGTATTAAATCAGATCTTGATTTAATGGGAGGAGCAGGATCAGACCCAGGGTGGTTAGTAAAACACTTTTGGAGTAAAAAGTCACATGGAATAGTTGCAGGAGAACCCAAATCTTTTAAGTCTACTCTAGTCATGGACCTTATGGTATCTGTGGCCTCGGGTAAGCCCTTTCTTAATGATCCAAGATACTCAGTAGAGGATCCTGGACCTGTATTAATGATCCAGAATGAGAATGCAGACTGGATTATGAAGGATAGACTTACAAAGATAAGGGAAGGCAGAGGTTTAGTAGGTAGAGTAAAAATGCGGACTAGGAGGAAATATAGTATAATATTTAGCCCAGAATTAAAAATTTATTATATTAATCAGCAAGGTTTTACATTAACTAATCCTCAGCATAAAGACCAGCTTGAGGAAATGTTAGAAAATATACACCCAAAGCTTCTAATTCTTGACCCTTTATACCTAATGTTTGATGGGGATATTAACTCAGCCAAGGAACTAAATCCAGCTTTAAGCTGGTTGTTGTACCTTAAAGAAAAATATAGTATGAGTTTAATATTAGTTCACCACTGGAATAAGTCAGGTTCATCTTCAAGGGGTGGACAACGAATGTTAGGATCAACTACTCTGCATGGCTGGATAGAATCAGCATGGTATTTACAGGTGATACAATCAACTGAGGGTGAAGAACAAGCAAGGGTTGATATTCCATCAGCTAGTTCAACCGTAGTACTAGAACGTGAATTTAGAGGAGCAGGAGCTTACCCATTATCACAGCTAACTATTACCATGGGAGAATCAGGTAATAACGAATATTCTGTGGAAATGGATACTTATATTAAACCCACAAAGAAAAGTAAAAAAGAAGCTCCTTCGGATATCCAGATAAGAAAAGAGATACTAAACCAGCTTAATCTAAAGGCTGATAATACCATGTCCCTTGAAGAGATAGTAGAGGGGGTAGGAATAGATGAGAGACAAGCAATGGAATGTTGTAAGTATTTAGTGACAAGAAAAAAATTGGAAGAAGTTGATGTAGAAGAGTATAAGTTAGTTAGGAGGAATTAATATGAAAATAGAAAATATAAAATTAGCAAGAGCACTACTTGCAGGACTGACCGATGAGGGCAAGGCCCAGTTCATAGATAAGAAGGATGAGGAAATTATTCTTAACGATAAGGATAACAGATCATCCATTGTAAGAATTCCCATCCAGGAGAATAGCCCTGTGATAGTAATAACCTCACAGGATATGGATTCTGCTAACTCCCAGATGTTAAAGTTCATATGCAATGCTGGAAAGAAACTTGACTTTGGAGATCCCAAGGAAAAGAAGTTTGCCTGGGAAGCTCATGTAACTCTCCAGCTCACTGGAAAGGTTCTTGAGGATTGTTATCTAGGTAAAGCCCCCAAGAATTTTCCATTTGGGCCAGAATCTATTAAAGCATATCAGAGAGAATACTTCAACCTTCTAAAATGCCTTACTTTTTTCTACCACTACAAGATAAGGCTTGAGGATTATAATGGAGTAAACCAGATTGAATACATGAGGGAGTGCATAAGACATTCTATTAAGGAGGAGCTAAATACCAACAGGATAGTAGCAGTTCTCTGGGATCCTCAGATTGACCCATATGAGCGAGAAGTTCCTTGCTTTAACTGGTGTCAGGTCAGGAGGATAAGGGGAGACATCTTTAGGCTTGAAATTCTTTACAGGTCCTGGGATGTCACAGCAGTGTGGTCCAATCTAGCAGGTCTAATAAAATATTTTGTGGATGAAGTAATAGAGCCTGCTGGAGCTGTGCTTGGTGAGGTAATTATCACAGGGACATCCACGCATTGCTACAGGCATAATTTCGACTATGCAACTCTAGTAGTGGGTCAAGAAAACTCAAGAAGACTGAGGTAAATATGTTTGAAAAATTACTTAGAAGGGTAATTAACCTGGTAAGAGAGAGTGAATGCCCATACAGGGAAAAATGTGAGTTATACAACAAAGATGCTTTAAACTGTACT
>Ga0265294_10007421_pt1 | contig 12991 bp, 8 predicted proteins | sample MunlanPumphouse3_FD_192504 | JGI IMG/M metagenome (GOLD analysis project Ga0265294, IMG submission 192504) | Groundwater microbial communities from a municipal landfill in Southern Ontario, Canada - Pumphouse #3 | ecosystem: Environmental > Aquatic > Deep subsurface > Groundwater | place... | reverse complement strand
AAAAGCCGGCTGCTCCGCGTTCGGCAAGACTGAAGAGGGGGCGCTCTCCGAAGTGAAGGTGGCTATCGGCCTCTGGCTCGAGACCGCGCGGGGGGAGGGGGATCCCGGCGCCGGGTGGCCGGGAGCACTGAACTTTGTACTCCAGTAGCGTGCCAAGCTGCCACCAACATTGGCGATGAGGATGTGTTTTGCGCAACATCAACATTCTTCACAACGTTCACAAGATCTCATCACTCTTGAAACAAAAACTGTATTTTCTCACTTCCAGTGTTCTCTGATATACTCAACAGCCTCCATCGGATCGAGTGGCTGAGAAGAGCTTGTCCCTCTAATGAAAAATTCCTGTTTAGATAAACCTTTATCCTTGCTTTGCAAATAAACCCATTTTGTCCCCTTTGCTACTTCAATTACACAAACATCCCCATTTTCTATATTGACAACATTTGCTTTGATATACGGATGATATTCTTTTCCTAGATAATTATTTATCAGATTATCGAGGTGTAATAGAAAACCATCTGAATTCTTCTTGCTTAAGGTGGAGTAATCTTTATCGAGGCCAATTATCTCTTTTTTATCGTTCACACCAATGAAGAGTGTCCCCCCTCCTTCTGTATTAATGAAGGAGGCAATTGCTCGCATAGCGGTATACTCTGACACCTTTTTATCACCAGGGCCTGATACAGACCAGCGCAATGACGTTTTGAACTCGACATTCCGGTTTTCCCCGGCTTGAATGATCCTTAAATAATCCCTTTCGGGAAGTAATGATGATTCTGAGGAATTTATTCCAAAACGCTCGCCAAGAATGCGTTCAACCTCCTTGGAAAGATCCGCGGATTCCCTTGTAGTTATTAATCTTCCGGGGAAATGGCTGTTATACCAGACTTCTTTTTGCTCCCAGTGTTTTCTATATGCATCAAGGTCGAGCATTCCCAGATGTTCGAGATAGTACTGCTCACCTTGCCAGATTATGGTGAAATCAGGGAGATAGAAGGTACCATCCGGCGCGAAAAGTGGCATTTCATAGACAAAATCAATTCCCCGATCGTAAAGGATATTGGCGATAATTACTTCTGATTTCGAACGGACAAGGAATTCAGCCAAAGTAAGATAATACTTGCCTTCTTCGTACCAGGAATCCAGATTAAGCAGTTCTTGAGGCAGCGGATTAAATCCGAATATTGAAGAGTTTATTCTCAAAACCTGAGATTTTTCTGCACGTAATAAGGAAAGCAGAGGGGATATGTCCTCCTCGATAAATAAGGTCAAATGTTTTTTTGCTCGTGTGAGACCCGTATAGAGCAGTTCGGGTGTAAGTAATCTTAGTTTTTTCTTCGGGATTATGAGATACACATGTTCAAATTCACTTCCTTGGGCCTTGTGAACCGAAATTGCATAAGCCAACTCTAGGTTCTCTGAAACAGCCCCTTCCCCTTTAAAATCTATTATAAGGTCATCCCTTCGAGAAAAAATGACCTGGAATCGCTTAATGCGGGAATTGTAGTGGCTCGTCTTCCAGTCTGAGGGATGAATTTTAGTAAACCCTATCTCTCCGTTATACACCTCGACCGTTTCTCTCTTCCTTGTTGACCGATTATATGCCCAGTAGGGATTAGACCGAGGCCGGTTGACAATCTGAATGACTTTGTCATGATATGTTATCCCACCAATACTGCCTTTTTTCTCAAGCCAGTACTGATAGAGAAGTTTTTGAAAAAACTCGTTAATGTGTTCGGTACCAAATAATTCCCCCCGGTATGGTGACAAGATCTGGTGAACATCCGCCCGTCTGAGATCTTCTGAAATCTTGTGTACTGCGGCCCACATTTGATTAAGGCGTTTATCAGATGCCCTTTCTCCGGCAAGGGCCTCGATATCTTTTCTAAACGTGTCTTCAAGACTTATTTCAAGTTCTTCAGGAGTATTCCAAAATATGACCCGGAGATCAGTGTCAATCTCTCCCCCCTGCTGGACTTTGCTCAAGATCTCTTCCGCTTCAGGAATGAGTGCGAGATTCTTCGACTGCTTTTCAAAGTCTCTGGTGTAGATGCCAGCGAGTTGAAGGATTGCGCTCCCTTTTCCACTAACAGCGTTCTCTTTTTGTCGGATGTTGCATTCCAGTTCTCCAATGCATTCGGGATGTGTTTCTTCCAGCCATTTTAGAAGATCTGCAAAAATTTTGCCTTTTCCTATGGGAGGGAGCTGGTTAGGATCACCTACAAAGATTAGCCGTTGCACTGAATTCCAGTTCACTGCACGAAACAGCCCAGCAGTGAGTTCAAGGTCGAGCATCGACGCTTCGTCAATAATGAGGTTGGCGACGCTACCAACCTGCTGACCGCCGATTTTTTTCAATGTAAGGTTAGCGTTTAGCCATCCATTTCGAGCAAGAAACGAATGAATGGTGTCTGCCGACCTGCCCGTACGTTCTCGCAGTCGATCAGCAGCTTTTCCTGTGGGTGCAAGTAATTGAATGGAGGCTCCTACTCCCTGTGACTGCTCTATTGCTTGGATAATACTCTTGAGGATTGTTGTCTTCCCGGTTCCCGCTGCACCGGTGATGACAGAAATCGGTTTTTGGAAAATTTTCTTGCAGACTCCCCGCTGGAGTGAGATTATTTTGTCGTATTCTTCAGGATTTTTCCGATAGATTGGGCTATCAGGAATATGGAGAAGGGAATACCATTTCTCATCGCTGACCGGAGATCGAAGAGTGATCTCCTTTCTATTTGCAAGAGAACGGATTTCTCTCTCAATGAGCCGTTCGTTCTCAAATACTGATCTTAAATAAACATATTTGATTCCCTCATGTTCTCGGAAATTCAATTCCGCTTCATAACACTCTATATCAAGTTCAAAATATTCTTCCGAAAACGCGTGTTTTCTCCAGTCTGGGTAGGAATCAATTTTTCGAGTTATTTTCTGGAGAAGTGTTTCTATGGGAATAAAGCAATGGACTGCCTCTCTGCGAAGACATTCCACACTCAACGCCCGCAACCGACGGGGATCGTCCAGTTCCAGCAGGTTTTGAAGTCCCGTCTCTGGAGAGGGGATCATACCGTGATCTATTTTTGAGAATGTTATGCAATCATTGATATTGTCCCCGATATAGTTCTCACATACTGTGTATGGATTCTCTGAAATTTCCGGGATTAGCTGATACAGATTGTTCTGTTGCCGATCTTTCGATAAAATTTTCTCCATTTGCTCTTTAGTGATATCGATCCGTGGCAACAGTCCTTCGAGGATTTCCCTGTTTTCTTTACCTTTCAATTTCCATTTTCTAAGAATCAAGTTCTTCGCGGGAACGGAAAAATCGAGGATGGCATCAGTCTTCTCATTTAAGAAGTCAAAGATACTTTCTTTTGCAACCAGTTCATTACCCAGGGAAACCTGTTTCTTAAAATACGGGATAGCGTCTTCAAAACCAATAACATCCAGTACTGCAGGCAGTCCCGGATATGCACCTCTATTTTTCCACAGTTCTGCGATACATTCTTCCAGCCATGATTTTCGTTTCTGCCAATCTTCGCTTTTATCGCCAATTTCAATTAAATAATCAACGATTTGTAGAAATCGTTCGATTAATTCGATGGCGTTATCATCAGAAATCTCCCTCGTTGCATATTTGAATAACAACGGGTTGTCTGGAGTAAACAGAATCGAATCGACTACTTCCGGCTTTTCCAGATAGAGGTGATAGGGAATTTTGAAGCCTTCATCGGGATAATGCGACGTAACATTTAATTGCCAGATGAAACCCCCAGCATATTTCCTTTTATTCTCATCAGAAGTCCCGTCATAGTAAAGCACATCTCCAAGCGATTTCAATCTAGAAATACCAACAATTACGTATTTCTTCTCTTCTTCCTCATTGAATGGGTTGCTATAATTTGCATAATAAAAGATCAGGGATTTGTTTGGAGTAAGTTGTGCAAAATATTTTTGGGCATTTTCCAACCTCTTTTTATAGTCATAAATTTGGGTTGAGCCTTCTGGGAGCTTGACGTCGTCAGTGTACATTCCTTCATACGGCCATAGACAAACGGTTGAAGGAGGTAAATCCCAGACCTTAACCTCTGAATTATCTCGAAAAAATTCGGGTGGTGGGGAAAATGCCTTTAGAGTATCTTTCCCAAAGGCGTTGCAGCTATAGATGCATGCGGGAATCTCTGCAAGATTTGCACAGGATTTCCCTGCCACTTCTTGTTCCCATGAGAGGTTTCTCCGCTCAGCAATCATCTCGCCTGGGTAAGAGTGAGGTCCTACACAATAAGTGTTGTTTTTAGGATTCTTACAGATATGCCCATTCCATCCAGAATCGTGCCAGGCTAGACGAGCAGAGATATGAACAGTCATACTGGTCGATTTGTTTCCGTAATGAAAAGTATATCGAAATTACTTGAGGTAATGGGACAGTCTCAAGACCCGCTTATCATCGGAACGCCAAAAGTGGCTAGCTGCATACTAATACTGTTCTCAGTGTGAAGTGTCCTGAGATCAAGTAAAAGTAGGATCTGTCCACCCTCCCTTCACTTTCACCCCGCCCGCGGCGTGAGTTCTTATGCCTCCATTTCCTGATCCCTTACCTATGAGGCAGAGAGACACCCTTCGCTACGACCAGACGCTCTTCCGCGACCGCGAGGTCTTCGAGTTCACCTACATACCCGACGAGCTCCATCACCGCGACGCCCAGATCCGTGAACTCGCCCTCCTCGCCCGGCCGGCCGTCCGGGGCGGCAGCCCGAGAAGCGCGGTCCTCCGCGGCCCGCCCGGCACCGGCAAGACCACCACCGTCCGCCGGCTCTTCGCCGAGATCGAGGAGACGACGCAGCGGATCGTCCCGGTATACATCAACTGCCAGCAGCACCGGACGCCGTTTGCCGTCTTCGCGTGCATCTTTGAGACGGTCGTCGGCTACACGCCCCCGGCGACCGGCAAGCACCTCGACGAGGTCGTGCGGCTGGCGGCCAAACGCCTCGGCGAACGGGACGCCGCGCTCCTCGTCTGCCTGGACGACGCCAACTACCTGCACGAAGCCCGGCAGTTAAACGACCTCCTCTACCGGATCCTTCGCCTCTATGAGGCATGGGATGTCCGCAAGCCCGGCGTCTTCGCCATCTCAAGCGACCTTCGCCTGAGCCTCTATACCGCGGTCGACGAGCGTGTCCGGTCGGTCTTCCACCCGACCGAGGTCTACTTCTCGCCCTATGCTATGTCGGAGATCCGGGAGATCCTCGGGGACCGGATCCGGCAGGGGCTGTACCCGAACGTGGTGCCGAAGGCGAACCTGAACCTCATCGCGGACCTCACCGCCCGGGAGCAGGACATCCGGGTCGGGATCGACCTCGTCCGGGCGGCAACCGAGAACGCGGAGAGCGCCGGCCGCCGGACCGTCACCCGAAACGACGTGATGGACGCCTCCCGGTCGATCATCACGCCGACCCTGCAGAAGCAGGCCGCGGACCTGAACGAGGGCGAGCGTGATCTGCTCCACCGGATCGCAGAAATGGCGCGGAGTGCCGATGCGGACATGACGTCGGGAGCGGTCTATGAGGCGACACGGGAGTACACCACGACCGGAGCGACGACCTACCGGGCGCGGTTGAAACGGCTCGAGGAAGCGGGTCTCGTCGACCTGCCGCTCCGCACCGACCGGGGACGGACCCGGGAGATCCAGCTCCGCTTCGCTCCCGAGCAGGTGGTCGCCGTCTGCAAAAAGTTCGGGAAAGTCCGCACGACATAATGCCCTTTCTCATCGAGGGATTCCGGATCCGTCTCGTTTCCGGCCAATCCCTTGCTTTTTGATAAAGTAACGGTTAAATAACGCCTCTTTTCACCATCACCCCACGCACCACACGTTTTTAAGCCGCGTACTCTCACGCTAAATCAAGCGGTGCACGGAAGAGCGCTTCCCCAAAGAGCGCCGGTGCGCCGCGAACTCTAGCAGAGAGGTTACACATGAAACGGCAACCAAGACCCGCGACCCGGGACGACGAGAAGCAGTATCGGGGCATCGGGAGACTGATGATCCGCGAGGGCATCCGGACCCTGGCAGCATCGAGAAGAGAACACGAAGATATCTGCGGCGGCAGCCCGGATACAAAGTGCCACCACGCGCTCCGCCAGGCCGCCACTGGTACATCTGCCCGGGAAGAGATAAGCGTGTCCCCGGTCCCGCTCTTCCTGGTCCCGCGGGCGGTCGCGGACGCGATCCGGCACCACGGCCGGGCGGTCCGCGAGATCACCGTCAGAAGGACCCGAAACCACCAGTACGCGATCACCGTCGAGCGGGGGCGGCCATGACGCCGGAGGCGGGTATGCTCTCCTGCACCCCGGCGGGCGGGCTCATCGTCCATGTCGAGGCGGAGCGCTGCAGGATCGCGCCTGAGGATGTGAGAGACCTGATCTTTGCCGGCCGGCCTGCTCCGGTCGTGCGGGAGCGGGTGCGGCACGAACGTGGTGTCCCGATAGGCGGGATAACAATTGAAGGGCACGCCGCCCTGAACCCCGCCGGAAGAGCGGTGGTGATCCACCTCCGGGCGGGCTCCTGGATCATCCCGCTCGTCTCGTTCCGGCGCGTCGCCACCGGGGAGGCGGCAAGCGCTCCCCTCTTTTCCCTTGTCGAGGTGGATCTCTATGAGTGAGGAGATCCGCCGGGTGATAGAACTCCTCGCCGGCGGCGTGGTCGAGGTCCGGGCGCTCGCCGACGGCGCCACCCACTCCGGCTACTTCGACGACCACGAGGCCCTGACCCGGGCCGTCGAGGCGCTCGACGCCGATCCGGCGGTCGCCGGGATCTACGTCACCTTAAACACCGTCAACCCGGCGCTCCTCGCCCGGCGGGCGAACCGGATCAAGATGCGGCTCGGACGAAAAGACGCCACGACCGCCGACGCCGACATCCTCCGCCGGCGCTGGCTCCCGGTCGACATCGACCCGGTCCGGCCGAGCGGGGTCTCCTCGACGGAGGAGGAGCACAATGCGGCGCTCAATGCCGCAGAACGGATCGCAGCCTACCTCGCCGAGCAGGGGTTCGGGGCGCCCGTCCGGGCCGACTCCGGGAACGGCGCCCACCTCCTCTACCGGATCGACCTCCCGAACGACGAGCCCTCGACGGCGCTCGTCAAGGGCTGCCTTTCCACCCTCGACGCGCTCTTCTCGAACGAGACCGTCACCGTCGATACCGCGAACCACAACGCCGCCCGGATCTGGAAACTCTACGGCACGCTCTCGCGGAAGGGCGACAACACACCGGAGCGGCCGCACCGCCGGGCGAAGGTCCTCGCCGTGCCCGACGAGATCCGCCTGATCCCCCGGAAGTATCTGGAGCACCTTGCCGGGCTCCTCCCGCGGGAAGAGCCGTCGCGGCCGAAGAGAACGAACGGCCCCGGCATCGACCTCGCCGCCTGGCTCGCGGAGCACGGAATCGCCGTCCGGAACACACGGCCCTGGCAGGGCGGAACTCTCTTCACCCTCACGGAGTGCCCGTTCTCCTCGGCGCACAAGGACGGCGCGTTTGCCATCCAGTTCGCGAACGGCGCCATCTTCGCCGGCTGTCATCACCAGAGCTGTGGTGGCGGAGCACAACGCTGGCCGGAACTCCGGGAGAAGTATGAGCCGAAGCGGACCCGGCTCCTCCCGGAGAAGAAGACCGAGGTGCCGCCGCTCCCCCCTCCCGTCCTCGTCGAGGACGAGCACCAGACGCGTGCCATCGATATCCTCAAGAACGGGGACCCGCTCGCGTTCCTTCTCGATACCTTCAACCGGGCGCATGTCGGCGACCGGACGGTCGCGGAGTGCCTGGTGATGTCCATCGCCTCGCAGTCCGTCGCGAACACGAAGGGGCTGCACGTCTCCATCTCCGGCAACTCCGGCAAGGGGAAGAGCCACGCCTGCACAACGATGCTCAACCTCGTCCCCGATGACTACAAACTCACCGGCACCGTCTCGAACAAGGCGCTCTACTACGCCGACGACCTCCGGCCGGGGACGGTGATCCTCTTCGACGACACATCGCTCTCCGACGACCTGCAGGAGGTCCTGAAGTCGGCCACCTCGTCCTTCCACGAACCGATCGAGCACCGGACCGTCACGGCCGACCGCCAGCTCCGGGTCTGTTCGATACCCGAGCGGTGCGTCTGGTGGCTCGCGAAGGTCGAGAACCCCGGCGACGACCAGGTGATGAACCGGATGCTGACGGTCTGGATCGACGACTCGGCCGAGCAGGACCGGCGCGTGCTCGATCACCTCAAGCAGGTTGAGGCCGGCGCCTGCCGGAGAGGCGACGACCCGGACGTCCTTACCTGCCGGGCGCTCTGGTCGGTCCTGAAGCAGCAGCGGATCTTCGCCCGGATCCCCTTCGCCCGCAGGATCCAGTTCTCAAACGTCGCGAACCGCCGGAACCCCGCGATGCTCTTTGACCTGATCAAGTGCCACGCGGCACTGCGGTTCCTGCAGCGGGAGGGAAAGGAGGCGGACGACGAGGTCCGGATCGAGGCGGCCCGGGAGGACTTCGATGCGGCGGCCCGCCTTTACGCTGCGATCAACCAGGACGGCGGCGGGCAGGAATCGAAGATGACCCGGAACGAAGCGGCGGCGCTCGCCACCATCGCCCGGATGGGGTGGGAGACGTTCACGGTCCGGATGCTGCAGCAGGCGACCGGACTGTCGTATCACCAGGTCCGGCGGATCCTGCAGGGCTACACCGCGAAGGGCACGGTCTACTGTGGCCTGCTGGAAAAGTGCCCTGCCATCAGCATGGTGGACGCGACGGTCATCGATGAGAGCACCGGGACGACCGTCCGCCGGCACGAGTCCCATTTCCAGTTCGACGCCGAGCGCTACCGGGAGTGGGTGGCAGAACTCGCGGTCTGGCTGGAGGATGAGGACGAAGGGGAGGAAGGGTCCCCACCCCCCTCTGACAACGGTTGCAACGATGGTTGCAATGATGGTTGCAAACAGGGTTGCAAAGGTGGTTGCAAAGAGATCGAGGGTGGCAGTTCTCCGCAGAATGGCGAGATTCCGCTGAATGACGAAGATACTGCAAGGATTGGTGCCGGCGATCCGGGGTCGTTTGCAACCATTTCCGGATCACACAGCTCATCGGATCCTGCTTCACTCGAAGAGCCCCCACATCGCGTGCACCACGGGAGCACGCTGTGTGTTTCTGAAAGAGTTGCAAACGAAAAAGTCGAAAATGATGATATATTGATGTATCAAAAAATGAGCAGTGTATCAAAGAGTATTTTCTCACAAGGTATTTGCAACCCCCTTTGCAACCCCCTTTGCAACCGGGTTGCAAAAGTTGCAAATGCTGCAAACGGTGTCCAGCCGCTCGCCGGGATCCTTGACCCTAGGACGTTTGGGCGGGTGCGGGTCGAACTCGGCCGGTGTACGATCTGCGGTGCGAAGGCGGTTTACCACTCGGCGGAGGCACAGACACAGATCTGCGAGGGGTGCTATGCACGGTTGATCCGGGAAGAGAACGCGAGGAAGGGGATACGGTGATCCCCGTCGATCCCCTGCAGGGACCGGCAGTGGTGCTCGGGATGGCTGGAGCGGCGCTGGTAGCGTCGAGGTCACAGGGCATCCGGCAGGCAGGGTTCGCGGCCTGGATTGTGGGGAACCTGTTGTGGGTAGTGCATGCGACGGTGGAGGGGAACGCCTATATGATGACCCTCTTCGGGTTTTACTGGGTCACGGCAGTACTGGGGCTGATGAATGCGCGAGAGCGACGGAGCGCGGAGCAGTTCGCGCCGTAGAACGGAAGGATGCAGAACGGTTACCCGCTCAATAGTTCGTTAGAACAGAACGCTATCTCATTGCACCATGACCCGACGCCGCACGGTGCAAACCGTTAACATCAATGCAGTTCGGATTGAATCTCATTCCGATAGCAGCAAACAACCCTGCCGGCATAAACCGCGTTAGATTCTTCTTCATTCCCGGGAGAATACTCAAAACAAGATCAGAGGCATAGAGAGGGGAGACATGGCAGTCGGAAAGATCGGCACCTGGACCCGTTTGGGAGCATCCGCGATGAACGTCATGAGAGCTGCGGCATGACCCCCGTCCGAATCTTCATCAGCAGCGTGCAGAAGGAGTTCGCCGACGAGCGGGCGGCCCTCCGCGACTACCTGCGGGGCGATGCACTGATGCGGCGGTTCTTCGAGGTCTTCCTCTTCGAGGATATCCCCGCCGCAGACCGCCGCACCGATGACCTGTACCTCGACGAGGTCCGGCACTGCGACATCTATGTCGGGCTCTTCGGGAGCGACTACGGCTCCGAGAACGCCGGCGGGGTCTCGCCGACCGAACAGGAGTTCGACCTCGCCACCACCGAAGGGAAGTACCGGCTCATCTACGTCAGGGGCACGGACGACGCCGCCCGCCACCCGAAGATGCGTGCGCTTGTTCGCAGGGCAGAGGGTGGGTTAATCCGGAAGCGGTTCAACACCCCCTCGGAACTGGTCGCCGGACTGTATGCGGCACTCGTCGGGTACCTGGAGGAGAAGCAGCTCATCCGCTCCGGGCCCTTCGACGCGGCCCCGTGCGCGAAGGCGGCGCCCGGCGATCTGGACCCCGAACGGATGGCGTGGTTCATCCGCACGGCCAGGGCAACCCGCCGGTTCCCCCTCGCCCCCGATGCCTCTCCCGCTGACCTGCTGGAGCACCTGAACCTGCTCGACGACGGTGGGGTGACGAACGCCGCGGTCCTCCTCTTCGGCAAACAGCCGCAGCGATTCCTGATCTCATCCGAGATCAAGTGCGCTCACTTCCACGGCACCGGGGTGGCCAAACCGATCCCGTCCTACCAGGTCTACAAGGGCACGGTCTTCGACCTCGTGGACGCGGCGGTGGACTTCGTCCTGAGCAAGATCGCCCTCTCGGTCGGGACCCGCGAGGCCGGCCCGCAGGCGCCGGTGCGCTACGAGATCCCCAAAGAGGTCGTGGCGGAGGCGATCGTCAACGCGGTCGCCCACCGCGACTACACGAGCAACGGCAGCGTCCAGGTGATGCTCTTTTCGGACCAGCCTCGCGGTCCGGAACCCGGGCACGCTCCCGCCGTCCCTGACGCTCGAGAAACTCCGCCAGGCCCACGGGTCGGTGCCGGGCAACCCGCTCCTCGCGGAGCCGATGTACCTCACCGGCTACATCGAGCGGATGGGCACGGGAACGCGGGACATGATCCGGCGCTGCACCGAGGCCGGGCTGCCGGAGCCGGAGTTTGCCGGGAGCGTACGGGTTCCAGACGATCATCCGGCGGACTCTGGCCCCCAGTCTGGCTCCACAGCCAGAGTCTCTGGAGACGAGAGTCCTCCGGCTTCTCGAGGACGAGCCGAAGTCCAAAGCGGAACTCTCGCGGGGGCTCGGACAGAAAGAGATCTCAGGTCAGCTCAACAAGGTCGTCCGCAAACTCCTGGCAGATCGGATGATCGAGTACACCATCCCTGAAAAACCGCAAAGCCGGCACCAGAAGTACCGCCTCACCGGGCAAGGCCGGGCTGCGCTCGCGAAAGGCCCCCAGGGAGATGCGTTATGAGCACCTTCGGCGAGCGTGGGATTTTCACGCAGATGCTGGTCGTCATCTCCTTTTAGGGGATGCGTTAAGGCAGGCTCAACGAGGTGACGACAGAGCACCCGCATGACATCACCGTGGCTTTTGGCGGCCTGGTCGAGAAAGGGCTTCTGATGAGCGAGGGGTCGGGCCGGAGCACGTTCTTCTGCCGTCCCGGCCGCCACCCGATGGAAGGCGGATGTTCGGAGCTCCCGGGATCTGTTCGAAGCCGGGCTCCGAACATTTGCCAGGGAACTCCGAACATTTGGATGCATTGCGCGGGATTGCAAGGCTGGTCGGATCTGTGCGGAAAGCGCCGAAGAAGGTGGCCTACCGTTCCCGCGGGGCGCAGGCGAAGATCTGCGAGGTGCGACGGTTCGGAGAACGACGTTCCGAAGGAACGGAGTTCGAGAAACCCGCAGGGTTTCGAGAACTGGAGCATGAAAGCCATCAGGCTTCGAAGGTGTTATGCCCGGCTGGTGCGGGAGGGGAACGCGAGGGGAGGGGGTGCGGTGATACAGATATCACTGGGAAATTGCCAATGTAAACTCAATGGCACCGAAAAGGGCAGATTTCGCGGAGCGTTTTTCAGAATCGGCACGGCCGAAAGGAGTGATATTGCGGAGCGCCAGGGATGAGCGCTGCTGATATCCTCCCTGATGACTATCCCGCCTTTCTCTCCGCTCTGAAGGTGCGGGTCCGTGAGGCTCAGGTTCGTGCTGCTCTCTCGGTGAATCGTGAGCTTATCCTGCTCTACTGGCAGATCGGGCGGGAGATCGTACAGCGGCAGCAGGACGAGGGCTGGGGAGCGAAGGTGATCGACCGGCTCTCAGTGGATCTGCGGCGGGAGTTTCCGGGTATGAAGGGTTTCTCCCCTCGGAACCTCAAGTACATGAGTGCGTTTGCCCGGGCATATCCGGACGAGGCAATTGTGCAGGAGGTGCTTGCACAAATTACCTGGTATCACACGGTCACGCTGCTTGACAAGGTGAAGGAGCCGGTGCAGCGTGAATGGTACATCCGCAAAACCATCGCGAACGGCTGGTCGCGGAACGTGCTCGTGCACCAGATCGAGAGCGGGCTCTATGAACGCGAAGGACGGGCGGTCACCAACTTTTCGGCGACGCTACCGGCGGAGCAGTCCGATCTCGCCATCCAGACGATCAAAGATCCCTACATCTTTGACTTCCTCGAGATGGGAGAGGCGGTGCGGGAGCGCGAACTGGAGCGGGGTCTGATCGACCATATCCGCGAGTTCCTCCTGGAGCTCGGGGTGGGGTTCGCGTTCGTGGGGAGCCAGTATCATCTTGCTATCGGGGGACAGGACTATTATTTGGATCTGCTCTTCTACCACCTCAGGCTCAGGTCTTTCGTCGTGATCGACCTGAAGGTGGGCGAGTTCATTCCCGAATACGCCGGGAAGATGAA
>Ga0265294_10007420_pt1 | contig 12993 bp, 9 predicted proteins | sample MunlanPumphouse3_FD_192504 | JGI IMG/M metagenome (GOLD analysis project Ga0265294, IMG submission 192504) | Groundwater microbial communities from a municipal landfill in Southern Ontario, Canada - Pumphouse #3 | ecosystem: Environmental > Aquatic > Deep subsurface > Groundwater | place... | reverse complement strand
TTTCTCTTAAAATTGTATTTTTAAACTCGAATTTACCATAAATCGTAACATTTGCTGTAATGATTGTTGTATCAAATCGGAAGATATTAACAAATTCATTTGTTTGGTACCATCCCAATAATTCTAAATATGGAACATCAACAGCAATGTTAGTCGCTTTTCCATTATGAGGTACTTCTTGTGTCTTCAATACATTTCCATTGTAATCGACATAGCTTACCATATAAGTATTAATTGCATATTTCGCTGTGACTACCAAATCACTAGCAACATCAGTTGTTACTTTGTCCCAACCAATAAAATGATATCCTTCATCATTCATTAAATCAGGGTCAGCTGGTAATACCGCATCCGAACCATACTCAATCGTTTGCTCAGATAATATGGTACCATCCGCATCTTTAAATACAACGATATACGTTGAAACCACATAAATCGGTCTTACTGTTAAATCATATCTAACTTCAGTAAAGGCAACATTCCAAAATCTAAAATCATATCCTTCACGAACTGGAGGAATTGGAGCAGTTGCCGCTAATCCATCGCCAATCGTTTGAACTTTTAGAATATTTCCTACATGATCTAAGAACGTAACTGTATGGTTAGATAACCATTTTGCAATTAATACATAGTCGTGAATAATTGGGGTATTGAAATCGAACGCATTCTCGTCTGTAATATCAATATACCATCCACCGAAGGTGTATCCTTCTTTTGTTGGACTGGTTGGTGGAATTGCTTTTTCATTTTCAACAACCTCGATACTATTTACTTCACTTCCACCATCTGTATCGAAAATAATGGTATGTCTTTCTTGAGGAATATTTGGATCAACAACCCATTGGGCATGTAAATTAAGATTTTCCCTAACAGCACCTTCCCAGTTGTATAACATTGTTAAGCTACTATCAACATACCAACCAGCAAAGAGAAATCCTGATTTAGTTGGGTCTGTTGGTTTTGTTACTATTTCACCAGATAAGATTGTTTTAGTTCCAATCGGTGTTCCTCCATTAGAATTAAAACTCATAGAATATATAATTCGTGTCCATTTTGCATAAAGAGTAATATCTTCTATTATCATCATCTCTGGTGTAAAACTAACAGTTAATTGTGAATTTAAATACCAACCACTAAATGTATAGTCTTGCTTAACTGGACTAGTAATGCTAGGAATGACTCCTTCGTGGCTGACAGAAATGTTCTCAATAATCGAACCACCATTTGTTGCAAACGTCACTGTCCATTCAGCAATTTTCCACTTTGCATATAGAGTAAAGTTTTGTACTACTAATGTTGAAAAATCATATTTTTGTGTTAGTTCAGCATCAAGGTACCAACCTTCTATTTCAAACCCAGTTTTTATTGGTTCTGTAGGCACTGCTAGTAGTTGGTCTCTTAGTACCTTAACACTAGCAATTTCAGTACCACCATTGCTATTAAAACGAATTGTGTATTCCTCTGGTATCCATTTACCATATAAAGTAAATGAATTGCGAATAATATTATCAAAATTATATAACGTTGTAAATTCTGTATCCGTGTACCAACCACCAAATGTATACCCATCTTTTACTGGATCTTCTGGTGCTATTATTTTTTCACCTGTTGGAACATCAATGGTAAATGTAAATACTTGACTACCACCATTAAATGTTACCACATTCTCTCGGGAACCCCATTTTGCGTATAAAGTCAGCGACTCAGTCACTGTCGTTGTAAATGAAAATTCATTTTTCATTTCAACATCGGTAAACCAACCACCAAAAACATATCCTTCTTTTATTGGATTACTTGGCCGAGAAACTTTTGAATTCTTGGTAATTACTTGATCTTGTATTTCACTACCACCATTCGTTTCAAAAGTGATTGTTATATCAGGATATTTTTCCAATAAAACTATCGTCATTAAGTCAAGTTTTCCTTCATAACGAACATATATATTATGAACTCCTGGTTTTTTTAATTTTTCCAAAGCATCACTTGATAGCATACTCTTAGTAATTGCTTTCTTATAGCTTGTGTTATCTGTTCGATGAACGATAATCTCAATATTCGATAGTACAAAATCACCAACAGTGACCTCAGCAGGAATTGTTGTTTTATCCACCTCAATCGATTCGATAGTGCTTGTGATATTGATACATCCCGTTGCTATAAATAATATCGCTATAATTGATATAAAGCTTAATATTCTTTTTACCATAGAGAACTCCTTTAAGTCGTATAAGTATAATAACTCACTTTATTATACAACATTTTTATTTTTTTTGAAAGATATTTTTTATACATAGAAAACAAGTGACTTCTACTTTTTTCTAAATACCTAGTTTTTAATAAGAAAAAATAAAAAACACAGTCTTATCTGTGTTTATCGTTGTTCTTTATTGCGATAATTTTTATCGGATAATTCAATCGAATGCATCAAATTACGAATCCTTTCAATAATACGGCGTCCCTTCATGTCGTCTAGTTCATTATTCGTTTCACTAAAATGTTTACTCAATTCATCTAAACTTAAATTAGATGTCATAAATACTGGTAAATCATTGTCCATACGATATTGCAAGATTGGTGATAACACATCATCACGAATGTAAGGAGTGTTGTTTTCACTACCAATATCATCTAAAACGAGGATATCTATCGTTTTTAACTCGGCGATTATTTCCTCAGCATTATCAAAAATTGCACTTTTGATTTGGCGCATCAAATCGGGATAACCAGCAAAAATAACCCTCTCTCCCTTTTCTTCTAACCGCTTAGCAAGATGCATTAACAAGAATGATTTACCAACGCCAAAAGCACCATATAAGTAAATTCCTTTTATTTTTTTGCCTTTTTCATAGTTCTCAAGAAAGCCATCAATTGCTTTTAAAACCTGAATTCGATTCGCATTGACATTTGGTGCTTCATCTTCATGATAACTACAATGAAGAAACTTAATCGGATATGTTGTCTTTTTAGTGATATAAGGACAATCTTTATAGATAATTTTTATTTGCTTTTCTGTATATCTTAGTTCTGTTATCATTTGGTAAGCACTTGATTTACAAGGAAGTTTTCCCAAGCACTTCGCACAAATTGCCGTGTTGTCTTTATGCAGATATAATTCCGAGAATCCATCATCAATTTGCTCTTCTGTTAGTTTATATTGCTCACAAAAATTGATGATTTCTTGGTTTTTAAACAACTCTTTTTTTAATTTTTCTATTGCTTTCATTTATCTTCCACCTTGAATTTCTTCTTCAATTCAGCCAATGTCTTTTCTGTTTCCTCATCAGACATCGGTTCTTGAACAATATTTTTATGCTCATCAGCGTACTTCTTCAACCATTCTGGAGTTTCTTTTACACTTTTACCATACTTCTTTTGTTTAGGCTTATTAATATAATTAATGGCAGCTTGTGCAGAAGTAATCCCTGCTCGTTTCCACGTTGCTGCAATTTTCTCAAAATAGCTTGCTCCTGGAAGAACTCCTTCTTTTTCCGTATTCACATAGAGAATCATTACATTAATTACCTCTTGTGGCAATCCTGTTGTGCGTTGCAAATCTTCAAACATTGCCAATTCACTATTGGTTGCTTTCATACCACTAAGGCTTTCCAAAATTGAAGCTAGACTCATTCTTTCAAGTTCAGCTACGACCTTCATTGTGTTTTCATCTTGTTCACTAGCAAGATAGGGATCAGGTGTTTTGGTAACAAACTTCGCTGGTTTATTTTTATTCTTAATACTGTAGATTGCTCGGGCATGCTTAGCTATATCTTTCGGCTTCAGATCTTTATCTAGTTCGATTGTTCGCATTAGAGCTTCTTTCATCTCTTCTTCATTCAAATTGAAATTATAACTGATTTTCAAAATATCATTTTTGAATTCTTCATCATCGAATATCGATGGATCAAAAAAATTCGTATCAAAACTCAATTTAAAATATGCATAATCAAATTTTTCGTTTTTGATTGTGATGTCATATCTATTTTTATTAGAAAAAGGTTTTGGTAGAACTTGGTCTAAATCTAAAACGACTGCTTTATAGACTTCATCAAAACTCTTACTAATATCTTTATAGCCAGCATTTTTATTTTTCTTTTTCATTGCCACTGTTTTTTCATACTCAACAGAGCCAATTTGGCTTTGCAAGAAAGAAGATAGTAATGTGTTTTCAAAGAAAAATTCAGCAAGAAGAGGTCGTTGCAGTTGAAATATATAGCTATCTTTCGTTTCATTAAAAAAACAAGATACCAGAGCAACACCTTGAAGTTTTTCCATTGCTTTTTTTAAATGCGAAGAATTTCCCAAGTTTAAATTATCAAGTAATTTCTTTATTTGGTATTGTTCTTTATCATCTAATGTATTTAAAACAAAATATAAACTAAAACTATCAATACCAATCAATGGTAAATATAGTTGACTTAAAACGAAGATATCATCTCCACCTAAGCAAAAATTTTTTTGAATTTTAAAGGTGTTATGGACTTCCATAATTTCCTCCCCCTTTATCATTTTATTTATATAAGCTTACCCCTTTGAATGGTAATTTGCTATCTAGGTATTTGTAAATATGATCAATTATTTTTGTTCCTTTTCCCAAAGGCAACATTTTATAAGTGGTAACATTTAAATCCACCGCCGTTTCCGTTGGTCGTGGACTAATAACAACAACTGTGCATGAATATTCTGGGCACTCAAAAAATATCTCACAATAGTTTTCATTTTTTGCTTTTAAAACTCCCTTTTCTGCAGCAATCAACTGTTCAACAACCTTCTTAACATCATCATTTCGTGCACGATAATATCGTGTTCTTAAATTTCCTAAATAATGATTTTCACCAGTTTCGAAATTGTTTGAAAAATAATCCCTAAATTTCATTTGCTTTCTCCTTAATTTCTTGCAATATTTTTTCGATTTGCTTTGCTAATTGTGTTTGCCCATCCGCCTCATTATCAATGACAAAGTCTGCTTTTCGCTTTTTGACTTCTAGTGGCATTTGGCTAGCAATTTTTAATAGTGCTAAGTCTCTATTTATATGATCACGATTCATTAATCTTTCGATTTGTTTTGCTTGTGAGACATAAACCACAATGATATAGTCAAACAAAAATTCCATTTCTACTTCATAAAGTAAGGGGACACTTATAAACAAGAGTTCCTTTTGCCCTTTTTTTAAAATCATTTGTTTTATCTTATCTATTACAAAAGGATGAACTAGATTTTCTAGGAGTCTTTTTTTATCAGGGTTTAGAAAGACTATTTGCCCTAATTTACGACGATTAATGGATTGATTCTTATTTAAGATTGTTGTTCCAAACGCCGATACCGTTTTTTTATATCCTTCTGTTTTTCTGTATAACGCTTGATGCGCTATATAATCAGCATCAACAACTTGATAACCTCTTGCTTTTATCATCTTTTCAACATGGGTTTTTCCCGTTGCAATTGAACCAGTTATTCCAATTATCACAATCTCACCTCATTTTTTGGCAATTCTTACAATAATATGTACCTCTGCCACCAACAAATTCCTTGGTAATTTCTCCACCACAAATGCAGCATTTTTTTCGCATATGGACCATTAATTCATTTTGGAACCTACCACTGATTTCATGGGCATTTACAAAGGTCCTTATGGTTGTTCCTCCTAGAGAAATGGCTTTTATAATTACTTTTTTAGCACTTATGGCGATATTTTGAAAATCTTCACTTGTTAGAGTATTTACTGGTTGACTTGGATTTAAATGCGCATAAAAACAAACTTCATTGGCATAAATGTTACCCAAACCACTCACAATTGTTTGATCTAATAAAACAGATTTCAGTGGTCGTTTGCTTTTCAATAATTTTTGATGCAAATAGGTACCATTAAAATCTGGTTCCAGTGGTTCTTTTCCCAAATTCACAAGTGGCTTTTGTTTTAGTATCTCTTTTAGATTGGTCGTTAGAAACAACTCCATGGTTCCAAATTTACGAGTATCATGATAACGTAGCGTTTTCCCACTTATAAATCCAAAAATGATGTGTTCGTGTTTTGCTTTTTCTTCTTGATGCCTAATAAAATATTTCCCTTCCATCCGAAGATGAGAAACTAAAATAACATCTTGAAAGATAAAAATTAAATATTTCCCTTTTCTTTTAACATCAACGATTTTTTGACCTATGAAACTCTTGCAAAAGTCTGTAACCGTTGTGTTTTGAATGATTCGGTCATAATAAACAGTAACATAGGCAATTTCTTCACCAATGATACATTCTTGTAATCCTTTTTTTACGGTTTCTACTTCTGGAAGTTCAGGCATGCCTAAATTTTCTCGTAATGAATACGACTTTCATCAAATCTATCAACAAACTGAAACGCTTCTAGTTCGCTTGGATAACCAAAACCGACAACAGCAAATGGTTCAAATTTTTGAGGAATCGAAAACATATCGCTAACTAGCATCATTCTTTCCTTATTGGGATATGTACCACACCAACACGAGCCTATTTTCAAGGCTGCTGCTTGCAATAAAGCATTCTCAATTGCTGCTGATAAATCTTGAGGATACATTAACTCTGTTTTTAAGTTTTCCTTATCCGTTAAAAAAATAATCACGCAAGGAGCTTCTTCTAAAAATTTTGCATTCGAAGCCTGCTTAGCATACGCTTTAATTTTTTGTTGGTCTTGAATAACCAAAAAATGCCATGGTTGTTGATTTCTCGCACTAGGAGCTTGCATAGCTGCTTGTAAAATGCTTTTAATCGCTGCTGCATCAAGTGACTTATTGCTATATTTTCTAATGCTTCTTCGCAAATTAATTGTTTCCATCCTTCACACCCCATATTCTTTTTTTATTATATCATGTAAATATCTGATATTACAAATAGTTTGTTTACTTTAAATACATCCTTTATTTGGCAAGAAACCAGTTTTCTCCTGCTTTTACATCAGCTACTACTGGTACTTTCAAAGTAACCGCTGATTCCATAACCTCTTTGATCAATGTTTTTAACACTTCCACTTCTGAGATAGGACAATCAAAGACAAGTTCATCATGAACCTGAGCAATCAATAACGCATTTAAATGATGCTCTTTCATTTTTTGGTAGACTTTGACCATTGCAATCTTGATAATATCCGCTGCTGTTCCTTGAATTGGTGAATTCATGGCTGTACGTTCCCCAAATCCTCTTACATTTGCATTTTCGCTTTTGATTTCTGGAAGATAGCGACGACGATGAAACAATGTTAGTGAATAACCATTGGCTTTTGCTTCTGATACAAACCGATCCAAACAAGCTTTTGCTTGATCAAATGTATAAAAGTATTTATTAATATAAATATTAGCTTCTAACGGAGAAATGTTTAAAGCTTCACTCAATCCCCAAGCACTCATTCCATAAATGATTCCAAAATTAATTGCTTTGGCTGCCCGACGCATCTCTTTTGTAACCAACTCTCTTTTCACATCAAAGATTTCACTTGCTGTTTGAGCATGAAAATCAACCGTATGTTTGAATGCATCAATCATTTTGTCATCATCAGCCATATGAGAAAGCACACGTAATTCAATTTGTGAATAGTCAGCACTGATAATGACACCATCTGGAAAACGGGAAACAAAAACCTCACGAATTACTTGCCCTTCTTCTGTTCTAATTGGCATGTTTTGAATGTTCGGTTCAATCGAAGACAATCGACCTGTCAAAGTAAGGGCTTGCTTATATAATGGATGAATAAACTCATTTTCATCTGTTACTTCAATAATCCCGTTCACATAGGTAGATACTAGTTTCACATAACCACGATATTTTAGAATCAAATTAGCTATCTCATAATCACTAGCTAATTTTTCTAACACATCAACATTTGTTGAAAAGCCCGTTTTATTCTTTTTACCATGAGGTAATTTCATCTTTTCAAACAATATTTCTCCCAATTGTTTGGGAGAATTAATATTGAATTCTTCCCCAGCAAATTCATAAATTTGCTTTGATATTATTTCTGCTTGTTCTTGAAACCCTACACCAATTTTTCTTAAACGACTAACATCAATTTTTAAACCAGATAACTCCATCTTTCCTAACACTTTTGCAAGGCCTAATTCTATTTCTGACAAATACAAAGCATCAATCTCTTTTATTTTTTGACGAATATTTACATATATGTCTCGTAATGTGAGTGCTTTATTAATGGCATACTCACTATAAACCTGTATATTGGGAATCACCATCTTAGTATTGGCTCCATAAACATTGTCATAATAAGGAAGATTATTATTTACAAAATTATCAATGACTTTTTTAAAATCATCAGCACCATATGATGGATCAATCAAATAACTATCTAATAATAAATCAAATACAACACCTTCTAAATTGATATTTTCTCGTGCCAATACAACCAATAGGGCTTTGTAATCAAATGTCTTTTTTTCATAAGAACTATCTTCAAAAAAATGTTTTATTCTTGCAGAGGATGTTACCACGTCTTTGGTTATAAAGTATGCTTCATCATCTGTTAGAATTCCTAATCCCAAAAATTCTCCTTTGTAATAATTACTACCAAAAATCTCAGGAATAACAATTGTTTGCAAAGAAAAAGTTAGCTTTTCAACCTGCTCAACTTTATTTATCAATTGGTAGGAACAATTAATCTCTTGCTTTTTCCCCATTGTTTGCTTATTGATTCGTTTTAATAATGATGTAAATTCCATTTCTTGAAAAAAAGAAATCAATTCCTCCATATCTATTTGACCAACAAGTAGTTCATCACGGTTAATATCAATAGCAATATCTTTTTTTAGTGTTGCCAAATGCTTACACATATAAGCAGCATCTTTCCCATTCTCAAAAAGTTCTTTTGTTTTTCCTTTTAATTCTGCTATATGTTGATAAATATTTTCAATACTTTGATACTCATTCAACAACTTGATTGCTGTTTTTTCACCAACCCCTTTAATCCCTGGAAGGTTATCCGACGGGTCCCCAACAAGGCCTTTATAATCCGTCATTTGATGGGGATAAAACCCCATTTTCTCATAAAAATTCTGACTATTAAATTCTTCCAGTTCACCAACACCTTTTCTTGTTAAACAAACTTTTATTTTTCCATTGACTAATTGTAATAAATCTTTATCTCCCGTAATAATCTTAATTTCTTCAAAATTGTTATATTGCATGGTGGCAACCGTTGCAATCAAATCATCAGCTTCAAAATCAAGACTTTCCATACGTTTAATTTTTAAAATATCCAAGTATTTTTTAATCAATGGAATTTGTTCTCTCAATTCATCGGGAAGTTTTGCCCTTGTTCCCTTATAGTCTTGATATTCTTGGTGACGAAAGGTTTGCTTTCCTGCATCAAAAGCAACAAAAACGTACTCCCCATTTTCTTCAAGTAGTTTCGTGAGCATATTAGAAAAACCAAATAAAGCATTGGTGTATTGCCCTTTACTTGTTTTCATCAAGTTTCCTGTATAAGCGGTTGCATAATATGACCGAAACATCAAACTATTCCCATCAATTAAAATAATTTTTTTATCGTTGTTCATAATCGTTCTCCTTCTTTTATTCTATCATATTTTGAATAAAATTAACATAAATATTTACAATTGCATCCCAGCAAATATTAATAAGACAAACATAAGTTTAGAAATTTTCGCTGTTCTTTTGTTTTATTACTGGGTATTTTAATATATCGATAAAATACAATTTTTAGGATTATTATTGATTGACTTTTTAGTGATAAAGAAGTATAATATATCGTAGTGTTTATGAATACTGGTTGTTAGTCAGTGATTTTTAAGGATTTATTAAGGTTAGAATGTTAAAATAACCTAGTAAAAAACAATAAGAAAAAGGAATGTTACTATGAAAAAATATTTAATGTTTTTGGCTATATTATTAATTGCCTTTATCAGTGTGGGCTGTAGAGATCCAAAAGATAGTTTATATAAAGATGGAAAAATCTTTGAATGCGAATCGTACTATAAAACTACAGGTACTACTCGCTTCGATATTCTTGAAATGTCAACCGATACATTGGGCAATCCAAATAGTGGTTTTAAATATTATCGCTTAGTTTTCTTTGCAGATCGTACTTTTGCTTTTGTTTCATTCCTTTATTCTTCAAATAAAGAAGAAGTGAAATATGGAACATGGTCCCAAAAAGATGAGATATTTGAAGAAATAAGAATTGATGAAAATGGTCAAGCGGTAAAAGATATAGATGGAAAGGTGATATATGACAAAGTTACAAAAAGCGTTATCACTTTAACTTATTATAATATATATGAAGCTAATGGATATATTTTTCCTTATGAAAAATATGTTGTCTCTTTTGATCAATTAACATTAACAAGAAATCAAACACATTATATTGATTACGATCAAACAATTGTTGAGCAAGTATGGAAAAGAATCGATATTAAAGATACCAAATAAACAAAAAGGGAATATGTAAACTGGTTCAGTCCAGATATTCCCTCTTTTTTTATTCTTGTTTTTCTTCATCTAACTTGTGTAAAAAGTTGGATATTTTTTTATATACTAAAAATGTTACCGTTGAAACAACAACAGCAATGATAGCATTGAAAGGTATCACGGCGTAAACAATATATTTCATCATATAATTATCAGCATTAATGTCTTTGATTACAACGCGACAAAGTTGTAAGAATCCTTCCAAATCACCATTGAAGAATAGTTTTAAGTAGGCTGGCACCAAAATGAAATAATTTGCCAATACTCCAGCGACAATCCAAGCAAGGCTTCCCCATAATAGAGCGATTAGCCCCCCCTTTTTGGTTTTATATTTATGGTAGACTAATGAGGTAACTAAAACCGTAATCCCACCGATTATCAAATCAGCAAAGTCACCAACATAAGCTGTTTTGGAAAAAGGTAAAGACATTAAAAACTTAACAAAAACAATTAAAACTCCTCCAAGTGGTCCCATGGAAAAGCCACCAATAATTGCTGGCAAGATAGAAAATTGAATTTCTAAAAACGAAGGAAAAATTGGTAGAGGAAATTTAATAAAATATAAAACTGTTGCTAATCCCGCAAAAATACCTATTTTGGTTATTGCTAATACTTTTTTTCGATTCATACGATATCCTTTCTAAAAAAAACTCCGATTATCATATCGGAGCATAAAAAAGACTTATTGTCTTCTTTCATCTAGACTATACTATCGGTATTGGAATTACACCAATTCATGTCTTGCGACTCGCGGACTTTACCGCCGGTCGGGAATTGCACCCTGCCCTGAAGATTATTTGAATAATGGTTTTATTAAATTGTTAATAGTATTAAAGATTTCATTGATAAATCGCGTTATTGTATATTCAGGATATGGAACCCTAATAGTAACATCACCACGACCAGTATTATAGGTGTAAACCAATACGGCACTTTCATTATATTCAGCAACATTGATGATATTGTCTTCTGGTCGATACTTACCTGTTCCTACTTCTAAATATATATCATTAATTGTACTATCAGGATCATTAAATGTCAAGGTGTATGCATTATTATTAAATGAGCACGCTTCAAGAATAGGAGCGTTTTTCAGCGTTCCCTTTACTCCCTTAGCATCTGTTGCCCATTGACCACCACCACTATCTCGAATAAAAATTTGATAATGATATTCACGTCCTTGGCGTAATCCTGTAACCGTATATGCTCCGTTTTCCATGATATATTCTTTACCATTAAATAACAAAACGATATCTGCAACTTCTTTCCCAAACGTATTGCCTAATATCACTTGAAAAGAAATCGTATTTTCAGTAATATCAGTGGCTACACTCGCTTCGGGGTTTTTCCTTTCAACAAACAATAAAGCACTAAAAACTGGTCTAGTATAACCATCAGATGGTTTATTCTTAACAACAAGTTGCCCATTAGCGTTACGAATCATCGCTGTAGCTGAACCTCCACCATCCATTTGATAGGCTTCAACCAAACCATAATATTTTAATAACGCATTTGTTTCATCGGTTGATGTTCCATAAGAACCCGAGTTTGCATAAGCTCCATCTACAATAATTAAACTAATATCACCATTTGATTTGCGTCCAAATAAGGAACGAGGATATTGTTTGGTATTATAGGCAGCAGTCGTATCTCCATCAACAACATCTTTCCCATCCATTCGCTGAATCGTATGAAAGCCTGTTGCTGATTCAACATCTGCTAGGATTCCTTCATACTTATATTGTGCTACTACTTTTTTTCCTATAGCTAATGCTGCTTCAACTTCAGCGTTACGGGTATCAATGGCAAATTGACCTTTACCAATCGCAGCAACATCGGCTTGACTAGTAATCAACCCTTTACCAAAAAAAGCATTAGCAGCATTATCGCCTTTATAACGATACGTAACTGAGTTCGATGGATATGCTCTTTCCGCATCTCCAATTATAAAAAGATTACCATTGATGTCCAACGTTGGAAATGATTGAGAATTCATTTCATCTTTTTGATAATAAGAAGAATAGATGGTTGTTTCATTCTCTTTTGGAACAGCATTATAATGATCTACCTTAAATTCATGGGTTTTATGATCATCCTCATCATAAATTGATAAGAATAATCCAGCAAATTGAATCGACCCTGTATTGTTTGCTTTTGCTTTCCCATTAAAAATGGGATCTTTTGAACCATCTTGCAAGAAACCAGCCACATCAGAACTACCATTAGCAAGTGGCCCAATAGCAAACCAGCCTTCACCATCGCAAATCATTGGGTAATATGGTTGTGGATAATAATAATCAGACCCACTAGCCCCTAAATTTTCTCCAAAATTAGTTGCATATTGATCCGCATTGATTCCTCCAACAACCACCCAATCGGGATGGTTTTTTTCATAATCTTGTGCTATACCAATAATTGTTGCTCGGTCAAAATCGGTTTGCCCCCCAATAGCCCAAGTAACAACTTTACTATCTGCGGTTTGCTTTTGTGTTAACACATTCACTTGTTGTGAATACATTGCTCCGTTTTTC
>Ga0265294_10007419_pt1 | contig 12993 bp, 11 predicted proteins | sample MunlanPumphouse3_FD_192504 | JGI IMG/M metagenome (GOLD analysis project Ga0265294, IMG submission 192504) | Groundwater microbial communities from a municipal landfill in Southern Ontario, Canada - Pumphouse #3 | ecosystem: Environmental > Aquatic > Deep subsurface > Groundwater | place... | reverse complement strand
GTCTCATGAGCGGCGCGCCGATCCTCGAACTCTCCATCGTCATCTACGTTCTGATCCCGCTCGGGTCGCTCTTCTTCATCCTTGCCATCGACGCGATCTCGATCAAGACCGAGACCGTCGAGCGGTATACCGAGGAACGCTGGCTCCGGGAGTTCATTGACGTCCGAATCGAGGGGCGTCCCGGCGACGAGCAGTCTTCCCGGCAACTGGAGTGGTACGACCGCGTCCGGAATCTCCGGACCTTCGTGCGCCACCCCCTCCAGGCGTTCCTCGTCGAACCGAACCGGACGTTCTACGTGACGGTGCCGGTCGCGCTCGCATACGTCCTCCTCACCGTCCTTGCGACACCGGCCTACGCCGATCCCGAGATCCTCGTCGACGTCTTAGACGACCACATCATCGTGGCGCTGCTGATCGTCCTCCTCCCCTTCGGCATCGTTCACCAGGTCTGGCGGACGAAGGTGATGCGGCTCGAGGCGGCGACCCCTGAGTTCCTCAACCGCCTCTCCGGGATAAACCAGGTGGGCCTGACCCTTGCGCAGGCGATCACGATCCTGGTCAAGGCGGACCTCGGGGTGCTGACCTACGAGATCCGGAAGGTCAAGCGCGACATCGATTGGGGCGCCAGCGTCCAGGAAGCGCTCGTGCGGTTCGAGGAGCGGATACGCACGCCCACCATCGCCCGGGCGGTGACCCTGATCACGACGGCGAGCCGGATGACCGGCAACATCAGCGAGGTCCTGAACATCGCAGCCCGCGATGCCGCGATATCGGAGAACCTCAAGCGCGAGAGAGAGGGCGAGATGTTCATCTACACCGTCATCATCTACCTGGTCTTCGTGGTCTTCGTCTTCGTCGTTGCCGTCATCGATGTCCAGTTCCTCTCCGCGCTCGCCGACGTCAACGCCCTCTCCGCCGCGGGCGGCCCGGCTGCCGGCGCCGTGCCCATCGGGAACACCCCCATCATAACCTTCGAACGCCTCCTCTACCACGGATGCCTCGTCCAGGCGCTCTTCTCGGGCCTGATCGCCGGGCAGATGGGAGAGGCGTCGATCCGGGCGGGCGTCAAACACGCGGCCGTGATGCTCATCATCGCGCTCGTGGTCTTCACCGTCGTCATCTAGGGCAGTCCTCTCTTTTCGCGTGATCCGCTGCCTTATCAAGGGGCCGCGATAGGATTTTATATTCTCCGGCTCCCACCTCTCCCGTGGTGATACCAGATGTGTACAGTCGGCGGACCGGTAGATATCGAGTTTGATGATGAGCGAGTGAAGGGCACGAGCTACCGGTGTAAAGAGTGCGGCGAGAAGTTCAAGGGCGTTGGAAAGCGGCCCATGTGCCCGAGCTGCCAGTCGGAAGATGTCGAAGAAGCCTGAAAGCGGGATCTCCGGGGGATCCCCCGCCGGACCGGGCGGGACGACCGTGCCTCTCGGCGGGGACCTCCTGCTCATCCAGGGCGAACGTTCTCTTCTGCTTGTGGGGAAAGCCGGCTCCCGGTTTACCCTCTTCATAGAGGCCCCTGACGATGAATACTGCCAGGGGGTCGACCCCGACGACCTGGTTGCCGTCTCCATGCCGGAAGGCGGGCCTCTTGAACAGGCACGCATGATGCTTGAGCTGGTCCGGCGCTACCGCGTCCCCCTTGTCGTCCTCCCGAAGGACCACCCCGGGTCGAAACGGTTGTCGATGGTCGTCTCGGTCGCCCCGGAGATACTTCTCTCCTGTGATATCCGCCGGGGGACCCACCCCGAGCAGCACCTGCTCTGCTCCTCGACGGAGCTCTCGGGGCTCTCGATTGCCGGGATTCCCGGGGGAGTTTCGATCAAACACCTGCCGCTCGGGGTGGCAGTGACCCATCTGAAAACGGAAAATTCCCCCCGGGACAAACAACAATAAATATATGCTTATTTTCATCAATTATTCATGAGCCGTGAGAAGGAGGGTTTGATGAAGACCGATGTCCTGAAAAGCATCAGGGAAACTGAAGAAGAGTATCAGGTAATGATCCGTGATGCGCAGGCCGAGAGGAAGAAAAGCCTCTCTGATGCCGAGCTGGAGGCTGACAACCTGGTTCTGAAGGCAAAGAATGATGCCGCGGAGTACAGGAATCAGCGCCTTGCAGAGGCACAGGCCCAGGCGCAGAACAGGTATACAGAAATTGTCAAGGAGGGTGAAGCGCGCGCAGAGCAGCTGAAAGCAACCGGGGAGAAGAACCTCGCGAAGGCTGTAGACGTGATAGTTGCACGGTTCAAGGAGCAACTGCATGTTACGGCCTGAACGGATGCGTCGGCTGCTCATCGCGGCCCCGCAGGGTGAGATCGAGACGATCGTCAGTGAACTCTACCGTCACAACGTCTATCACATCGAAGACTTCGTGCCGGAGAGCACATCCAGCGACTCGCTCTCGATCGGTCACCCGCTTTCCTGGGCAAGCGATGCAGCTTCGGCGCTCATCAAGGTCAGAGCGATCGAGAGTGCGGCCGGGATAGACCCGGAGAACGTAGAGACCAGAGCAAAGCTCCCTGCATCGAAGGTCAGGGCGATGATACAGACGGATCTTCCGGCTATCCAGAAGGAGGCCGAGGGTCTCATCGCGTCGCGCTCGAGACTGGAGACGCAGCAGAAGGAGCACGAACAGCGCGCGAAAGAGCTCGAACCGTTCACGGTGGTCCCCCTGGATCTGGAGCTCTACCGCGGATACACGCGGTTCACCGTGTTTGCGGGACACATCGCGCACGACGCCGATATCGACGTCCCTCACGAGAAGTACTTCTCCGACAAGCCGGCCGTCAACATGATCGTTGTCGTGGTGCAGTCCGAAGACCGCGAACCGGTCGAACGGACGCTTCTCGACGCCGGGTTCCAGGCGGTTCCGATCCCTGATGAGACGGGATCTCCGGCTGAGCTCCGAAACGACCATCTGGCAAAGGCCGATCAGATCGGCACCGAGATCACTGCGGCCAACACCCGGCTCGCGGAGTTCCGGGAGAGACACACCGACTTCCTGGTAGCATGCGATGAACTACTCACGGCTGACGTAGAACGGGCGGAAGCCCCGTTGCGGTTTGCTACCACGGAGGAGACCTTCATCACCGAAGGGTGGGTGCCTGAAGACCGGGCGGACCGGATCCAGGAAGCGCTCGAGAGAGTGACCAACGGCAGGATCTACATCGAGGAACTGGAGGTCGACGACGATACTGCAGTTCCGGTAGAGTACGAGAACCCGTCGTTCGCCAGGCCGTCACAGGTGCTGATGGACGTCTATGCACGCCCCCGGTACTCGGAGCTTGACCCGACGCTGCTGCTCGCGATCGTCTTTCCGATCTTCTTTGGAATGATCCTCGGCGACGTAGGCTACGGCACCGTTCTGCTTCTCCTGAGTCTCGGGCTGCGGAAGGTCCTGACGGGTGAAGGCGGGAGAATGCTTCTTAAAGTGCTCAGTATCGCAAGCATATCGAGCATCATCTTCGGGATTCTCTACAGTGAGTTCCTTGGCTTCTCGCTCCCATGGCCAGCGCTGATCTTCTCCAGGCACCTCAACATCGGAGGAGCTGCAAGCGGCCACGGCCCGCAGGTCGTCGAACTGATGATCGTTGCGATCTGGATCGGCATCCTGCACATCACGCTCGGGCGCATCCTCGGCATACTCAATGCACGGAAACTTTACCACGGCAACCACGCGACGAAGGCGATCCTCTCCCATATCGGCTGGCTCGCAGTCATGTGGGGCATTCTGCTCCTGATCTGGTCGTTCTTCCCCATACCGATGATGCCCGACCTGACCGGTCTTCCCGTCGTCGCCATGGGGTTCAACGTCTCGGCCGTAACGGGTATCGTCCTTCTGATCGCCGGCGTCATCGGGATCGCGCAGGAGAATCCCCTCGAGGTCGTCGAACTTCCGACGATCATCAGTCACGTACTCTCCTACGCCCGTCTGGTGGCGGTGGGCTTATCCTCGGTCGCGATCGCGATGGTGGTCAACTACATCTCGATCGGGATGCTGATAGAGCCTCAACTGGCAGCGATCACTCCGCTCGGCGTGATCATCATCATCGCAGGCATTCTCGTCTTCCTGCTGGGACATGTGCTGAACACGGCACTTGGTCTCCTCGGTGGCGGTCTGCACTCGATTCGTCTTCATTATGTTGAGTTCTTCACCAAGTTCTACAAAGGTGGAGGCATAAAGTACAATCCATTCGGCATGAAATCCAAGTTTACGGAGGAATAAGAAAATGGTAGATGTTGGCACAACTCTTGAAATGGTACAGGCATCGCAGGCAGGAATGAGCGCAGTCGGCGCAGGGCTCGCAGTGGGCCTTACCGGCGTCGGCACCGGCATCGCAGAGATGGGCATCGGTGCGGCTGCAGTCGGTGCAACCGCAGAGAACAGAGACATGTTCGGTCTCGCGCTGCTCTTCACGGTCATTCCGGAAACTATCGTCATCTTCGGTCTTGTGGTTGCACTGCTGCTTCTGTTCTGATGGAGTGAACCATGGGACTCGAAGCAGTCGTCAACGAGATCCGGGAGAAAGGGCGAAAGGAGGCCGAGGCGATCCGGGCAGAGACCCGGTCCGAGGTTGAGGAGATCCTGAAGGACGCACAGACCCGCGCCGCCGGGATCAAGGTGGCGGCACAGGAGGAAGCAGACCGGGCAGCCACCCATGCCATCAACCAGGAGGCCTCGGCAGCGAACCTTGTCGTCAAGCGACAGGTCTTGAACGCCCAGAAGACACTCCTCGATCAGGTCTATTCGGCCTCGCTCACCGCTGTCGGTGATCTGCCTGCTGAGTTCCACGAGAAGGCGCTCACAGAGCTGTTGAAGAGAGCGGCAAAGGAGATCAAGAAGGGTGTTGTCCACACAAACGAGCGGGATGTCCCGGTCGTCGAAGGGATTGTCTCCCGGTTGAAGACCCTCTCAGGCTACACCATCGGTGCCCCGGTCGATATCCCCGGCGGCATCATCGTCGAGAGCATCAGCGGCGATCTGCAGATCGACTACAGTTATCGCACGTTCCTGGACGAGATCTGGGAATCCGGCCTGAAGGACGCGTCAGAGATTCTGTTTACATGAGGAGGTTCATACATGGCAGGAGTAAGTAGCGGATCGGCCCAGTACATCTACGCCTGTACCCGCATGCGGGTGCGTAGATCGCTGCTGATTCCGCGCGAGGATTATCTCCGCATGCTGAATATGAGCCTGCCTGAGATCACCCGGTTCATCGGCGAGACCAATTATCGGTCCGAGATCGATGAACTTGCCAACTCCTTTTCCGGGATCGACCTCGTCGAGGTGGCCCTGAGCTGGAACCTCGCCAAGGAGTACCAGAGGGTCCTGGAACTTGTTCCGGGGGACCTGAAGTACTTCACGGTGAGTTACCTGCGCCGCTGGGACATCCAGAACGTCGTCACCATCCTGCGCGGGAAACTGCAGGGGTTGCAGCCGGGGAAGATCAAGGAGGTCCTGATCCCGGCCGGCAGGCTTGACAGGGTCGTTCTCGACCGTCTGGTCGCCGAGGACTCACCGGAACGGGTCGTTGAGGCGCTCAGGAACGAGCGGTTCTACCCGATCCTCGAGAAGGAGCTCCCCCGAGCGATGGAGACCGGGTCGTTTGCGCACCTGGAAAACGAGCTCTACAAGGGGTACTACGCGCGGCTCATCGCCGATGCCACGAGCGGCATCAAGGGCGGAGACGTCTTCGAGAAGTACATCGAGCTCGAGATCAATATTCGGAACATCCAGAGCCTCTTCCGCCTGCGGGCGAGCCATGTCCAGGAGGACGTCAGGGAACTGATGATCCCCGGCGGTTCGTTCACGGTGGAGGAGTTGCAGCGGCTTGCCGGGATCGAGGACCGGGACGAGTTCATCGACGCTTTGAAGCGGCAGGTGAAGATGGTCCCGCTCCTGAATGCGCTCGAGGAGATCCGGGGTGCGACCGCTCTCCACGCAATCGAGGTTGCGCTGACCCGGGTCCAACTGGACCAGATGGAGCGGATGTCGAAACGGTATCCGTTCTCGATCCTGCCGGTCATCGTCTACCTGGAGGAGAAGAAGTACGAGGTCGCGAACCTTCGCGCCCTCGCCCGGGGCAAGGAAGCCGGCCTCCCCGGTGAGCGATTACAGGGCTACCTGGTGATCTAACATGGAGATCGCAATAGTCGGTACCAGTGAATTCATCCTCGGGTTTCGGCTCGCGGGCGTCAGGAAGACCTACGCGGCCGAGACCGCCGAGCGGCTGGTCGAGCATATCAACCAGGTGCTCCAGGACAGGGACGTCGGTATCCTCGTGCTGAAGGGCAGCGATATGGACCAGCTTCCCCTGCGGCTCCGGACCACCCTCGAGAACTCCGTCAAACCGACGGTGATCGCGATCGGTGGAGAAGAGGGCGGCCTGTCGATGAGAGAGAGAATCAAGAGATCGGTGGGTGTTGATCTGTGGAAGTAATAGGGAAAAAAGCAAAGAATGGGGCCTCTGGGGCCCTGAAACGAATTTCAGGGCCGGTCGTCACTGCTGTCGGTCTCGACGCACACATGTACGACGTGGTGAAGGTCGGCACTGAGGAACTGATGGGGGAGGTCATCAAGATCGAGGGTGATAACACCATCATCCAGGTCTATGAAGATACCGCCGGCATCAGGCCCGGTGAGCCGGTCAGCAATACCGGCCTCTCGCTCGCAGTGGAGCTCGGGCCCGGTCTGCTGACCAGTATCTACGACGGGATCCAGCGGCCGCTCGAGGTGCTCGTGGACAAGATGGGCAACTTCATCGAGCGCGGCGTCTCGGCTCCCGGCCTCTCCCACGAGAAGAAGTGGGAGTTCGTCCCCACGATGAAGGCGGGCGACGTCGTCAAGGCCGGCGATATCCTGGGCACCGTCCAGGAGACGAACATCGTTCACAAGGTCATGGTCCCGCCCCGGTCAAAGGGCGGCACGATCAAGAAGATCACCGCCGGCAGTTTCACGGTGGACGAGACCATCTGCACCCTTGAAGACGGCACAGAGATCGTCATGCTCCAGCGCTGGCCGGTCCGTATGCCCCGTCCTGTGAAGGAGAAGCTGAACCCCGACGTCCCGCTGATCACCGGTCAGCGGATCCTTGACGGTCTCTTCCCCATCGCAAAGGGCGGCACGGCGGCCATCCCCGGCCCGTTCGGGAGCGGCAAGACGGTCACCCAGCAGCAGCTGGCGAAGTGGTCCGATGCCGAGATCGTCGTCTACATCGGTTGCGGCGAACGCGGCAACGAGATGACCGAGGTGCTGACCGAGTTCCCGGCGCTTGAGGACCCGCTGACCGGCAAGCCGCTGATGGAGCGGACGGTGCTGATCGCAAACACCTCGAACATGCCGGTCGCGGCACGTGAAGCGTCCGTCTACACGGGGATCACGATCGCCGAGTACTTCAGAGACATGGGCTACGACGTCTCCCTGATGGCCGACTCCACCTCCCGGTGGGCTGAGGCGATGCGTGAGATCTCGAGCCGTCTTGAGGAGATGCCCGGTGAAGAAGGATATCCCGCATACCTCGCGGCACGTCTCTCGGAGTTCTACGAGCGGGCAGGCCGTGTGACCAACCATAACGGCACGAGCGGCTCGGTCTCGGTCATCGGCGCGGTATCGCCGCCTGGCGGCGACTTCTCAGAGCCGGTCACCCAGAACACCCTGCGTATCGTCAAGGTCTTCTGGGCACTGGATGCGAAGCTCTCCCAGCGCCGGCACTTCCCGGCCATCAACTGGCTGAACTCCTACTCGCTCTACCTCGACACGCTCAGCGCGTGGTACGACAGAGAGGTCTCGCCCGAGTGGAACCCACTCCGGGCGTGGGCAATGGGTGTCCTCCAGAAGGAGGCCGAACTCCAGGAGATCGTCCAGCTGGTCGGTTCCGACGCCCTGCCCGACGAGGAGCAGGTCACCATCGAGGTGGCCAGGATGATCCGTGAGATCTTCCTGCAGCAGAACGCCTACGACGCAGTGGATACGTTCTGCCCGATGACCAAGCAGTACGACATGCTGAACTCGATCAAGCATTACGCCGACCTTGCGCGTACCGCCCAGATCGGAGGGGCAAACCCGCAGCAGATCGTCGGCATCAAGACCAAGAACGAACTGGTGCAGATCAAGTTCATCAAGGACTACGAGCCCGTGCTTGAGAAGATCCTCAAAGACATGGAAGCTGAATTCGATGCAATGAGGACGGCGTGATCATGAAGGAATACAGGACGATTGCACAGATTGCCGGCCCTCTGGTCTTCGTTGAGAAGACGGAGCCGGTGGGCTACAACGAGCTCGTCAACATCGTGACCGCCGACGGCACGCTCAAGCGCGGCCAGGTGCTGGACACGAGCGACGAGATCGTGGTTGTCCAGGTCTTTGAGAGCACCACGGGTATCGGCCGTGATACGGGCATCCGCTTCACCGGCGAGACGATCAAGATGCCGGTGGGGAAGGATATGCTCGGTCGTATCCTCTCCGGCGGCGGCAAGCCGATCGACGGCGGCCCGGAGATCGTGCCCGAAAAGCGGCTCGAGACGACCGGTGCGGCCATCAATCCCTACGCCCGGGCGCCCCCTGCGGACTTCATCCAGACGGGCATCTCGACGATCGACGGGACGAACACCCTGGTCCGTGGTCAGAAACTCCCGATCTTCTCGGCATCTGGTCTGCCCCACAACGATGTGGCGCTCCAGATCGCCCGGCAGGCAAAGGTTCCCGGCTCGACCGAAGAGTTCGCCGTGGTCTTTGCGGCGATGGGTATCACCCGGGAAGAGGCCAACTACTTCATGGCCGACTTCGAGAAGACCGGCGCCCTTGAGAGGGCGGTCGTCTTCTTGAACCTTGCAGACGACCCGGCCGTCGAGCGTATCATCACGCCGCGTCTCGCGCTGACCACAGCCGAGTACCTGGCGTTCGACCTCGGCTACCACGTGCTGGTCATTCTGACGGATATGACCAACTACTGCGAGGCGCTTCGTCAGATCGGCGCGGCCCGTGAAGAGGTGCCCGGCCGGCGTGGCTATCCGGGTTACATGTACACGGACCTTGCGGGTATCTACGAGCGTGCCGGTATCATCAAGGGCGTCAAGGGCTCGGTGACCCAGATCCCGATCCTGACGATGCCGGGTGACGATATCACCCACCCGATCCCGGACCTGACCGGCTACATCACCGAGGGCCAGATCGTGGTCAACCGTGAGCTGCACCGGAAGGGTATCTACCCGCCGATCAATGTGCTGCCTTCGCTGTCGCGGCTGATGAACCTCGGTATCGGAACGGGGCACACCCGTGAGGACCACAAGAAGGTCTCCGACCAGCTCTACGCGGCATACGCGGAAGGTAACGACCTCCGGGGCCTGGTTGCCATCGTCGGGAAAGATGCGCTCTCCGAGCGCGACCGGATGTTCCTTGAGTTCGCCGACCTCTTCGAGGATCGGTTCGTCCGGCAGGGCCTCTACGAGGACCGTTCGATCGAGGAGACGCTCGACCTCGGCTGGAACCTTCTGGCGACGCTGCCTGAAGAGCAGCTCGTCCGTATCGACCGCGAACTGATCCAGAAGTATCACCCGAAGTACCGCAAGAAGGCCCAGGGGTAAGTGTCCATGGCGCTGCGAGACATCAAGCCGACCCGATCTGAACTGATCAACGTCAAGCGACGGATCAAGCTCTCGGAGCGCGGCTACAACATCCTCAAGATGAAGCGCGATGGGCTGATCCTGGAGTTCTTCAAGGTGCTACAGCATGCAAAAGACAGCCGCGGTGCAATGCTGGAGCGATACGAGCATGCGATGGAGATGATCGCCCTTGCCGAGACGGTCGAGGGTGCGATCGGGGTGAAAGCTGCCGCCTTCTCGACGGCAGACGTCCCCGCGATCTCCCTCAAGAGCAAGAACATCATGGGCGTCGTCGTCCCGGAGATCCAGTCGTCGTCCGTCAGGAAGGGCGTCCTCGACCGCGGCTACGGGATGCTCGGCACCTCTGCGGTCATCGATGAGACCGCGGAGGCGTTCGAGGACCTGCTCGAGGCGATCATCGAGGCCGCCGAGATCGAGACGACGATGAAGCGGCTGCTCGATGAGATCGAGGGCACCAAGCGCCGGGTGAACGCACTCGAGTTCAAGGTGATCCCCGAACTCACCGAGGCCAGAGACTTTATCAAGATGCGGCTCGATGAGATGGAACGTGAGGAGCTCTTCCGCCTGAAACGGATCAAGGCGCGGAGCGTCTGATCGGGGAAGAGGTGATACCTGGTGGAGATCGGTACGCTCGCTGGTGCGGGAAAACTGACGGGAACGGTGATGTTGCGGGTTGACTTCAACTCGCCCATCGATCCCTCCTCGAACCAGATTCTGGACGACAAGCGGTTCCGTGAGCACCTGCCGACGGTGCAGGTGCTCGAGGATGCACGGCTCGTCATCCTGACGCATCAGAGCAGACCCGGCAAGAAGGATTTCACGACGCTTGAGGCGCACGCGGCGAAGCTGGAGCGGCTGCTCGGCCGCCCGGTGACCTACGTCGAGGACATCTTCGGCCGGTGCGCCCGGGAGGCGATCCGGGGCGCAAAGCGCGGGGATGTCCTGATGCTCGAGAACCTCCGGTTCGCCGCCGAGGAGAACCTGACCCTGAAGCCGGAGGAGGCGAAGAAGACCCTCCTGGTCCGGAGATTAGCGTCGATGGCCGACATCTACGTCAACGACGCCTTCGGTACGGCGCACCGGTCGCAGCCGTCGATCGTGGGGCTGCCGCTCGCACTCCCGTCGGTTGCCGGCCTCCTGATGGAGAAGGAGGTCGCGAACCTCTCCCGGGTCTTCACCGGCGCCCCGCGTCCTGTCACCTTTGTGCTCGGCGGGACGAAAGTGGACGACTCGATAGCGGTCGCGGAGAACGTCCTGGCGCGGGGGACCGCCGACCGTGTGATCATGGTCGGGGTGGTGGGCAACGTCTTCCTGCTTGCGGCAGGCTACGATATCGGGCGGCCTTCGGCCCGGCTGATCGACGATCTCGGCTACGGCGGTGAGATCGAGCTGGCAAAAGACCTCATCGAGACCTACGGGGACCGGATCTCCCTGCCGCACTCGATTGCCGTCCGTGAGGATGGCGAGCGGGTGGAGTACCCGGTGGAGGCCGTCCCGGAGGACGCCCAGGTGCTTGACCTCGGGCGCGAGTCGATCGACCGCCTCTCGGGGGAGATCGCTCGCTCAGGGACAGTCGTCGTGAACGGCCCGTCCGGGCTCTTCGAGGAGGAGCAGTTCGCCGTCGGCACGTTCGAGCTCTTGAGAGCGGCCTCCACCGTGCAGTTCTCGGTGGTCGGCGGAGGGCACTCCGGCGCGGCCATCGAGCGGCTCGGTATCGAGGACCGGTTCACCCACATCTCCACCGGCGGGGGTGCGGCGATCGAGTTCCTGACCGGGAAGAAGATGCCCGCCATCGAGGCGCTGGAGATCTCCCGGAAGATATTCGGGTAAAGGACCTCTCTCTTCTTCCGTTTTCTCCGGCATCCCCGGACGGTATGTGTTGCTAGCGGCCTCTTGCCGAGAGGCACGGGGGGCTCACGGTTTTCCACCGGGCTCGCACCCGGGGGTGCTCGAACTCCGGCTATCCGCCCGGGCACGTATCGTTAGTCCGGGACCTTCGGTCTTCTCCTGCTCTTCGGCCGGTCGCATGACGCCACGCACTGCCGCCCTCGTGGGCGGGGGAAGAGGCCGGGCGGGGTGCAACGGATGAGAAGAATGCCGGGGCGGGTGAGGATGGGGTCCTGGAGATCGGGTCTGATCGGTCTCATAGCGAGGCTGCTCGTGACTGAGGATCCCCGGTCCGATCATGGGGATAAAAAATGAGGTGGGGTCTAACCTCATGGAATGAGGGCGGGGGGCCACACCCGATGAATCTGGCCCGATGTAATCGTGTGGTCGCTTGAAGACTGGCTGCAGGGGCCTCGTCCGCCCCCGGCCGAACGCTTGTACGTGGTTGATAGGTGTGGTTGGTGGTTGTCGTGGTGAATCGCTGATGGAATTGAATGTTGATGGTCACTGGGTGTGGTCTTTCCCCATTTCAGTGTCTATTGTGAGTATTATATAATATTTTCCGATAAATATTTGTTTTAATATATTTGTCTGAATACAAAAAGGGGTTCTTATAAGCAACCTTTTTCCCGAATTCCCTATATGGTGCGGGTAACCGGCTGCCGCTTCGATTTATATATCATCGCGGGGCCGGGCCGCTTCGCTCGCTCCTTCCCGGCCGACCGCGCTCCAGCGGACGTTCACTCCCGGAGGAGAGCGGCCCGGGAACCGACAGGAATCCCGATATCCGCACCGATCGGGCCGCACTTCACCGACATCAGGTAGGCCACCGGCGGGAGGTCGCGGCAGTCGGAGAGCGACTCGTAGTTGGCCATGCCTTTGGCGATGACAAGCGTCGCGCGGTCCAGGGCATCGAGGAGGGGCGGCGGGGCAATCTCCCGGTTGAGGCCGAGTTCCGCGATGCCGTCCGTGGTGGGGAGGAGCGCGTCCGCCCGGCGGTCGAGCCCGAGCGCCACCGCGTCCTCCATCGTCGCGTCGTTCAAGATCGGCGCGCCCCGGATGGCGAACGTGACATGCGACCCGTTCTCCTTGAGGTGTTCGACGAGGAGGGCGTCGAAGACGATCTCTCCGCAGTTGTCGGCGAGGTAGACCACCCGGGAGGTGAGGGGCTCCATCGCGCCGGTATCGTCGACAGTCAGCCCCGCCGCAAACTCCCGGCGGAAGAACTCAACGAAGTTGTCGGTGACGGTATGGGCCTGCGAACCATAGTCCAGCGTGTTCCCGATGACCGCTGCGAGCGCCCGATCGCGGAACGTCGAGAGGTCGCCGCGCACCTTCCGGCAGACCTTCGCCGCATCCTGGTTGTTGGCCTCCTTTAAGGACCGGTAGGGGTCGGCATCGCCGATCATCCGGTAGGCAAGGCGGTGCACCTGACTTGCGATGACGGGTGCAGGGACCGGATCCGCGGCGATGCGCTCGAGA
>Ga0265294_10007418_pt1 | contig 12993 bp, 9 predicted proteins | sample MunlanPumphouse3_FD_192504 | JGI IMG/M metagenome (GOLD analysis project Ga0265294, IMG submission 192504) | Groundwater microbial communities from a municipal landfill in Southern Ontario, Canada - Pumphouse #3 | ecosystem: Environmental > Aquatic > Deep subsurface > Groundwater | place... | reverse complement strand
ATAATACCGGTAAAACTACCTGTGTTAGAAGTATAGTAGAAGATATCGGCATAAACGTACAGTCTATCGCTTTATGCTGTTATACTGGGAAAGCCGCTTCCGTCCTGAGAAGTAAAGGATTTAAGAATGCAAGAACTATACATTCAGTATTCTATGATATAGATAATGAAGATGACCCTCAAAATATAACCTTTAAATTAAGAGAGATTGGGTATATTCGGTATAGTTATTCATTAATAATCCTAGATGAATTCTCTATGATAGATAGTGATATGATTCGAGATCTTCTGAGTTTCGGTTTACCGATATTGGCTTTAGGGGACAGCTTTCAGTTGGACAGTATAGGTAGTAGTGAACTGACTCAAGAACTATTAAATAAACCAGACTATGCTTTAACTAAGGTAATTAGACAGGCAGAAGAAAGTCCCATACTTAGATTAGCTACAGATATCAGATTAGGAAAGGAAACTTACCAGTCAATCTTTGCTAAAACTCAGAATAACAGTACTTATTTCGATTCCGAAGGTAGAGTAAAAGTCATTAGTATGCGAGATATATATCCCAACCAGGAGATCTTCGAAGAAGCTCTAAGAAGAAATTACAAGAATGACTTTTGTAATATAGTGTATACTAATAAGAGTCGAGCTAATCTAAATCTAGGATTTAGAAAAGCTATATTTAATAGGTCTTCAGAAACCCCCCCTTCTATAGGGGATAAACTACTGTGTCGTAAAAACAATAATGGAACTCTATTGGATAACTCTGAACTGAGATATCTGCTCTCTGAAGAAAATATACTGGAATTCCTTGAAAATAAGACACTATCGAAGTATGGTAATATAGATGAAAATAGAACATACACCCCTGAAGAGATCGATGAATTATCTTTTTATAGAAACTCTTCTATATTTAATGGAACAGTAGGTCACATCCTAAATACCCCAACAGTCTACCCTGAAAAGGTTAGAGTGTTTGACAGGACTACTAAAAAATCTGTATATAAGAATACGCTTATGATGAAAATCGACTTCAAACCAGATTTTACCAGTGCTGCTGAATATTTCGAAGACATTGTAATGTGTATAGAAAACCTCGTAGATGGTGACATTGAGGCTAACAAATTACCATTTTTCGGAAATAAGTCTTATAACTTCTTTAATTATGGCTACTGTATAACAGGGCATTCCTCTCAAGGTAGTGAATATGATAAGGTTACTATCTGGCATGATATCCCGAAGTTATCGATAGCTGATTATGCACTACAAATGGCTAGGTGGTATTACACTGTTATCACTAGGGCTAAAAAGAAACTCATAATAGTAAAGGATTTCAATAAATGTTAGAAAAATCGGGTTTTAGTAAACTAGAATTACCCAAACTATCTACATTCAATTTAGAATACGATAAATACATGGACAGAAATTTCTTGGGAGAACGGGTATCAATACCCGTTCTATCAAGAACACCCTCTAGACTAGGTTTATTTAGTCTATTGGCTAGTTCAGAGAATAATGTTGTCCTAGATTCCTTCTCAGAAGAGAATCTAGATTTCCTTTCTAAAAATATATTTTATCCTAGTCTCATCTACAGTCATGAAGAAGGTTCTAATGATAAAACGTTAACTGGGCTGAATCTGGACATGATACCTTTCATGAGAGTAATTGACAGGTTCCTGTACTTCGTATTCTACGGGGGGATCCGATACGTATACGGCAATGTTATGGAAGATATACGTTCTGCATGGCATAACAAGCAAGATAATGTAGTCATTAGCAAGAAATATGCTAGTTCTAAAATCTGGCATTCCTTCAATTTGGAACTATATAACACGGGGATAATTGGCAGTAGCTTAGTGGATTTAGGGTTAGATAATGGGAATATAACAGAACTTAAGGAATTATCTGAAATGGCACAAATTCTATTGAACGATAGGTTTAGTAAATATAACCATAAAGAACTTAAGATAGTAACTCCAAGTAACATTGTCGTAGGAGATATTCCTACAAACGAACACACTATGAGTACTTCTTTCAGGCTGTTGTACCAGGTCGTTCTTAGCCTACTGGAACGGCAGAACGTCATAGGGCTTTTAGTGGATTTGGGGGAGACTAAGAGGCATAAATTTTCTGATTACTACGGTGAAACATATTATAAGTTTGTAGATAATCAGTACTAGAAGTTATTCTTACGAGAAAATTATCTAAAAACACCATATTACTAATATGAAAGTGAGGTTTTCGGCGGTGTTAGAAACATCTATACTAACAGAAATAACTGTAGTGAGTAATGAAGGTTGTGAAAAGTGTATTGAAGTTAAAGAAGAGATTAGGGGATTCTTCCCTAATATTAAACTACATTCTATATTATTTAAAGATCTTGATAAAGAAAATAGATCTAAAGTGAGAAATGTTTTGAATTCTAAACAAACAACTCTACCAGCCTTTATTCTTAAAGATGGCTCAATTTATAATGGGACTTACAGAGAACTTTTAAAGGATATACGGTTGATCTAAACAGTTGATCTAAATTTTAATATTCTTAAAATTTTATTAACTGTTATGACTAATTTAATAACGGAACTTAAACATGGATAAGAAGAATAAATCACCATCCTATATACGAGTTCATAAGACTCGTATCTATCCCTCTGAAGATCAAGAGGAACTTCTCTTTAAATCCATAGGTGTAGCTAGATATGCTTATAATTGGGCTTTACATCAGTGGGATACGCTATATAAAACTGGTGAAAAACCTTCAGCTTATGAACTTAGAAATGAGTTTGTTAAGCTTAAAGAAGATCCTAGCTATATATGGTTAAAAGAAGTAAGCAAAGAAACTTATAGTAATGCTATCTTAAACTTAGGTACAGCGTGGTCTAACTTCTTTAAGAAGCGTAGTAAAGGTAAACCTAAGTTTAAAAGTAAGAAGAGTGGTAAGGCTAGCTATACAGAAGTAACTTATAAACCAGAATATTTGCAATGGATAGATAAAAGACTCTATATACCGAACTTTCGTAAAGACAACTATCTTAAAATATCAGAACAACCTAGATGGGATGGGGAACTTAAACAAGTTACTATTTCATATCAAGCAGGTAAATGGTATGCTAGTTGTATGTTTAGCTTAGAAGCTCCTCCGCTTACCTTAAAGAGACATAAGAACAAAATAGAGAAGGTAGGCATAGACTTAGGTGTTAAAACTCTAGCTACCTTTAGTGACGGTATAACTGTTACTAATGTTAATACTAAAGTTATAGATAAGAAAATTAAGAAACAACAAAGAAGAATGTCTAAGAAAGCTAAAGGAAGTAAGAATAGGTTTAAAGCGAAAACCAAGTTACAAGCTCTATATCTTAAGAAAACTAATATGCTTAAAGACAATCTTCATAAGACTACTAATTTTATAGTTAGAAGATACTCTAAGATATGCTTAGAAAGTTTAAGGTCTTCTAATATGATAAAGAATCATAAGTTAGCACAGAGTATAACAAATGCACAATTCTACGAGTTTAAGAGGCAAATAGAATATAAAGTACAAAATCTAAAGGAAAGGAGTGTTGATATATCCGTACTCTATGCTGATGCATTTTATCCTAGTTCTAAGGCATGTTCATGTTGTGGAAATGTTAAGAGTAAACTCTCATTAAAAGAGAGAACTTATAACTGTGAACATTGTGGATATGTAGAAGATAGAGATATTAATGCTGCTAAGAACTTATGTAAGCTTATAGCATAACTAAACTATGCTAAAGTTTTAGTACCCTGAGTTGCAGGGGAAGTTACGCTTGTGGACAGTGTGTAAGACTAAATGACTTCTTTCGAGAAGAGTTTAGCTATGTTGGGGGAAGCAAGAAACAAATATAGATCTTGTCGCATTTGTTAAAGCTTACTAATAGAATGGTAAACTTTAGGCAAGATATATCAACGGATATACGGTACATATAAAAATGATTAACAGAACTGAAGAAATCTTAAGAGATATGAATTTGGCTAAAGCTTATAAAAATTCCAACGCATATACTTGCCCATACTGTGGTTGGGATATTAAAATGTACGTAAATGATGCCCGTGTTCTTTTTGAACAGCATATGCAATCACATGAAGAAAGAAATAAAACTGAAAGGGACGACTTGGTATGATACGTGACCTATTTTTCGAAAGAAATAAAAAAATCGATTTTAAGAAAGAACGAAATTATATTTCTGGATCCGCTGAAAGTAACGATGAAGAAATATCTTACTTCATCTGGAACAAGAAATATCGAACTGGAGGAGAGAGCCCTACAGATTATTACAAACGTATCTCCCAATGTCTAGCTAATAATCCCGACACTCTTAGAGTTTTAAAGACTGCTGTAGACACTTTATTAACTGATAAAGAGAAAGAGTATTTATCACAGAACTTTGCCCCCAATGACTCCCCTCAAGGATACTTAGATCCTGAGAATATAGGGAATACGATATACGATATCATGGCCACCCATTCTTTTCTACCCGCAGGTCGTATTCAGTATACTATAGGAACTAAGAGAGAAAACACCACTATGTCAAACTGCTTCGTCATGCCCGACGTACCCGACAATATGGAAGGTATTATGAAAATTCTCAGTGATGCAGCCATGACTATGAAAGCGGGCGGAGGGGTCGGATATTACTTTGGTAAACTTAGGCCCAGATATGCACCTACAATAACAACCATAGGGAGCTCTTCTGGACCAGTGTCTTTTATGAAGATCTTTGATTCCATGTGTCAAACTATAGAGTCTGCGGGGGGTAGAAGAGGCGCTCAGATAGCTATATTGCCTGTTTGGCATCCCGATGTTCTGGATTTCATAGTGGCTAAGAGAGGATCATTGAACAACAGTCTAACCAATTTCAATATTTCCGTAGGGGTGACTGATAAGTTTATGGAAGCTTTGGAAGCAGGTGAAGACTGGGACTTGGTTTTCCCTAACTATGAAGACTATAAAGAACAATATGATGAACATTGGTCTAATATTGATAAAATCGAAGATTGGGTGGATCTGTTAGGGGTTCCATCAGAGAAAGCTCTAAAGGTGTATAAGACTCTCCCTGCTAGAGAATTATGGGATGCAGTTCTTAAGAACGCTTATGATTTTGCCGAACCCGGAGTAGTTTTCCTAGATAAGATTAACGAAAACTCCCCTCTGAATTATACTGAATTCATCCATGCCACTAACCCCTGTGTTACAGGCGATACATTAGTGGAAACCACTGAAGGTAGAATTCCTATAAAGAACCTAGTGGGTAGAACTAATTGTAAAGTTTACTGTATGAAAGATAATAGTAAACTGGTCATTAGCACTGCTAAGGATATTAGGCTCACTAGAAAATTAGCCCCCTTATTCTTTATAAAGACTGAATCTACTCAGCTCACCTGTACTCCAGATCATAAGATCTTTGTAAAAAAGGCCGGATATATAAAAGCTGAAGAACTGAGTTTAAATGATTCGATCTTAATTAAAAAGAACGGCGATCTATACTTTACTCAAGAAAAAATTACATTTCTCTCTCCCTTAGGAGTAACTGCCGATGTCTATGATATGGAAGTTCCTGAACATCACAACTTCTTAGCAAACGGTATGGTAATCCATAATTGCGGGGAACAACCTCTGCCCGGTTACGGATCCTGTAATCTTGGACATATTAATCTAACTAAGATAGTAGATAAACCTTTTCAAAGCTCATCAGTCGGTGTAGATACTACACTATTGAAACTTTTGACTATTGTAGGTGTTGTTTATCTGGATCATATTTTAGATATCAATCATTATCCTCTAGAGGAACAAAAAGATTACGAGTTATCTACTAGGGTGATTGGATTGGGAGTAACTGGTGTTGGTGATATGCTCGCCATGCTTATGGTTAAATATGGCGAGGATGACTCTGCTAACATAATAGACTTTGTTACAAGAGTGATAAGAGACACCGCTTACTTCACCAGTGCAATACTCGCTCTGCATTTAGGTTCTTATCCTAAATTTAACTTTGAAGAGTTCTCTAATACCAAATATGCTAAAGAAAACTTGACAGACAACCATACTATATTTAATAGTGACGGTATACTTGATAAAGGGACGAACCTACTAGATGTCATCAGGAAATGTGGATTAAGGAATGGAAGACTGTTAACTATAGCCCCTACCGGTACTACTAGTCTTGTAGCTAATAACATTTCTTCAGGAATAGAACCTATCTTCGATCTATTAATGAAACGTACTGTCATAATTGATGGGTTAAAAGATGAAAAGAAAGATATAATAATCCCTGACTATGCCGTACTGGTGTATAAGGAAGTGACTGGAATAGATCTCCTACAGGAGACTGATGCAGAAAACATTCCAGACTACTTCTCTTGCAGTAATCAATTATATACAGCAGCTCATATACGGATACAGTCTATAATGCAACAATACATAGACGGTAGTATATCTAAAACTATCAACGTACCTACACTGTTACCTTTTGAGGATTTTAAAAATATTTATACTTTTGCCTACAAAAATGGTTTGAAGGGTATAACTACGTTTAGAATGAATCCTAATTTTACTGGCATATTACAGTCAGCTAAGGAAGAAAAAGTCGAAGTAAAGTCTCAAGAAACTATCGGAGAGACTAAGAAAGCCCCTGATATCTGTAAGTCTATAAGGTTTAAAGAAAAAGGGGAAAATAATGAAAACGTCTATATCAATATAACTTATGATGAAGTAACAAAGAAACCACTGGAAATATTTGCCACACTTCCGAAGCGTAGCGGAGAAACCAGTGGTAAGTTTAGTTATAAGCTATACTTCGAAAGAAAGAATCAATGGGATGTAATTTGTCGTCTTATTTCTTTAGGAATGAGATCAGATATTTCCCTAGTGGAAATCAAGAAGCAACTAGAAAAAGCCACCTTCAGCACTTTTGATCTGTCTTCCGTATTGTTAAAAGTCCTTAATAAATTCACTAGTATTAGTGATTATAAAGATGAAACTTCTCCAACAGCAGATAAAGATGCTAAAGAGAGTATCTCCATAGTTGCCTATGACGAAGGTAATAAGGAATTGTGTCCTTCCTGTAAGGTAGGAACTCTCATCAGGAAGGATGGTTGTAAAGTATGCAACAATTGCTCGTATAGCCCTTGCGATTGAACATAAGAAACCTCTAAAATGTAAGGAAGATCTACTCAGATCTTCCTTATTTTTTTGCATATTTGAACATGTGATTAAAAAATATATACTGTAAATGGAATAATGTCATGATATCTGCATTAAAAAGACTAGAAAGACTCTTTTATAGAAATAATACAACACAAACTACAGGTGGTACGAGTAGTACGGACGAGCTTAATCAGCAGCTAATAAATACCGATGGTACAGATTTTTTAAAGACCCTGCCGTCCACTGACGGGTATCCTGATCTAATCACCAGGACGAATATAGATAACAGATTACGTACAACGGATCGTAGGTTAGTAGATTACTTCAATCACTATTCTAATGATCTTAGAGAGAAGATTTCTAATAGAAAGATTAATCCTGCCGATTATTCTTATGCTTACTTCTTTAAGACTAGTTTATTCTATATAGTGAAAGGTAATGAGTTACAGGGTGCGACTCGTAGAGATGTATCTGAATATATTGTCCATGTAGAAGAATATGCAAATTTTGAAGAACAGATAATGAACTTCTTTAGGATAAAGATGGCGTTGCCTAGATGGTTATACACTGAAATACTATTGCAACTAAGTAAGAATTCAGAAGGAAACCCTGCGAAGTTCTATCTTAGTATAGATAAGTTTAAAAAACTGTACAAGAATGTCTCTAGTGAGTCTACTGGATTTTTAGTACCTGAAGCTACTTCAGGTTATTTCTCAGAGAATCTTTATAAGAATTTAGCGATAATACCTATTGATAACGATAATAAACTAACAGGGCAATTTAGTTTTCAAGAATTAGTTACTAAACCAGAAGAACAAGACAACGATACCAAATATATACTAGAATTAGATTTATTTCCTGAAATAGCAGTAGCTGCAACCAAAAAGACTTTTGATTATGATGCAACTAATATACCAGATCTAAAGACTTTTGTTAACTCTATATTGGAGCATGTAAATAACTCCACTGGTAGAGCCCTTAAACAGATCATCTATGATGAAATCCACAATACCAATAGTGTAGCAAATCTATCTATAGAAAAAATGGGTTTAGTCGAACTAGTATCTTATATAGATCAATACTTCGGATTATATACTTTCGGTAGTTTATTTTTTTTCAACTGTGATACTCTATACTTCAGCGATGCTAATATAGAAAGTCCTTCTTTAAAAGATAAACCTAGAGTATATATTAATATATTCCCTAATGCTAGCACTCCGGAATTTGCTACAGACGGAATGGTGTTTTTAGACGGTAATATATACTGTAACATTTCAGAAACATCCATAGGGATCAATGACACTTCTTCATCTGCATTAGAGATATTTGGGGATAATATTATCATAAACTCTAAAGTGGGGCAGACTACTCTGTTGCTTCCTAGAAAGATGATAAAAAGAAACATCATTTCAGGAGAAGATAAGAAGGAACGCACTAAGTCCTACACCAAAAATGATGACTCTGTATTCTATGAAACTAGATTAATACAAGGTTATAATAAGGACTGTGGATCTATAGATATCACTATAAACAATGTAGATCCTGATTATTTCTTTATAGGAAGACATGTTTATTTAAACTTCATAAATCCCAATTTTGAAGATATGTACTCCGACCAGTATTACGTCTCTAATAAGACTGTGGTAATAGATAGGAAAAGCCCTAATTTAAATGGTAATAAAATTCGTCTACAATTAAGAAGAGCAGTGAATGAGATCCCTTATAGGTACTCAGATCAAATACAGTTACTCCCTATATACAGTGAGCCAGATATAAGAGAAGTACCGCCTGCCATGACTTCTCTCTACGATTCATCTAATTTTACGGAAGCTGGTGGATCTTCTACGACCCTACCTCTAAATGTTCATACGACCCCAAACATGTCTATGTATGAAAGAGTGAGTACTATACTTAAAAATAGAGGCTTCGAAATTTATACTGACCCTTATAAACTGAACATAGTAAGTATAAGATCTAACAATAGAGTAGCCAACCAGTTTGATGATCTAATGTTCTTATTTTTCAAAGATGCTAATGGTGATCTGATTACTAGAGAGTATACGATAACTACTGACCCAGGGCTAGACTACATAAGACATCCTTTGAATGCAGCAGGTGCTGCCATATTGGTCTCTGGTCAGTATGTAGATGTTTATATTAAAGGAACTCATAGAGGGCATCCTGCTCTTGTGCAAGCTAAAAATTATAGAGTGTATAGAGATAATAATCGTAATAACACACATGATATAGATAGGTCCGAAAATGATAGGAACCCCCTAAGATTACCTATCCAGTCAGGACTATTTGGTATGCAAATTCATAGCTCAACTAGAAACAATGGCCTAAAATCAGAATCCTCTGTAGTGGGAAAATGGTCTGCAGGTTGTCAAGTATTTAAACGTCTAGCAGAACTCAATGAATTTCTATCCATAGTAGATCTAGCTATCGGGAGAGGTATACACAGATTTACCTATACTTTAATAAATTCAAATGACCCACAATTTACAAGTCTGTATTAAATAAATAGAGGATAACCTTACGGTTATCCTCTTTAATATGTCAATCATCTTCTTCATCTTCTACAACTTCTATAAGTTCGCCAGTATTCTGGTTGTAGTAATTGTCTTCAATTTTTACGACTACCACATCAGACAGATCTACTTCAGGAATGATGTTATAATCATTATCAACAGCGAGTATAGTGTCCTCGCTTTCTAAGTAGACTACTTTAAATTTCTTTTTCTTCTTAGTGGTTTTTTTGGCAGTATCTTCTTCAAGGTAAGTTATATTTTCTTCTTCTATACGTTGATCCAGGAGATCTTCCATTTCATTTACACCGCCTACAGGAATAACACTATCTTGAGGAGCTTGTGTAGCACTCTTATTACTTAAGAATAATTCTAATAGAGCCTGTAAATTTTCACTCTTCTTAGTATCCTTGTCCTTATTCAATCTCAGCATAGCAAGAAACTGTTTCAAATTAAGTTCGGACATATTCTTACTTATATTGTATCCCTGTTGTAGTAGATGAAACTTCAAGGTCTTTATGGATATAAGATTTTCTACTTGTTTGGTTATATAACCGTTAATCCTAGTTTTAGTTTTACTAGTCATGCCACCAGCATTCATGTTAGTTGTACTAGTGTTTATCCCTCTAGCAGAATCTACATCTCCTTTAATCTCTCTATATAGATCGTCAATTTCTCGAATCTCTTTTTCTATATTACGTTTATCATCCTTGAAAAAAGTATGTATATCAACTAATTCATCCAGAGTAGATTTCTCAAGTACATCATAGCTTCCATCTTCAAAAAGCTCGATATCTGTAGAGTCTTGTTCAGACTCTTCAAAATTGCTTTGTGTATTTTTAAATTTTTTCATAAAACACCTAAAAACATTTAGATTATATATTATCTTTATGTTATAATTATTATAATTAATAAAAAAGGAACAGGATGTATGAATAATATTAATGATAATTTATTCTTAAGTAAATATAGGGAACAGATGTTAATGGTTCTTGAAAGTTTACTTCCTAATTTATCTGAGGAAACAATACAGAATAAGTTAGATGAACAGATCTCCAAAAAGTTTAAAGAGACCACATTATCTTTAGTAAATAATTATAGAAATACCGAGTATACCTTCAATGCATCTACTTTAATTTCTAAAGTACTGGAGGGTAAAATGGTATTAACTGGTAGTGGATTGTTACTGAAAAAACAAAAATTCGCTAAAAGTGCCATAGCCATTCCAGGTAATTATCTATTAGATGTAAGAACTAAAGATAAAAAACTGATGTTGAAGTATCTTAATACTAATCCAGAATTATCGGGTATTTATAAGAATAGACAGCTAGTAGATAAACTTCTGGCTAACTCTTTATTCGGTGTCATGGCTGAATCTAATTCGATATTCTATAATCTGTTTACAGCCGAAGGAATCTTAGCTACTGGTAGAGCAGTGATCACTACTGTTACTACAGCTTTTGAAAAATTCTTTGGTAATCCATTATATATGAATCCAGATACGCTGTATTTATCTCTGAGTAGACAGTTGGAAGACTTTGCTGTGAATAGTGAAGAAATAGTAGAGAAGAGTGGAATATTTAAGGATTTAGATATAGCGGTAATAAAAGATAAGCTTAAGAATAAAATCTCTAGAGCCATGTATGAATACGTATTTACCGTGAAGGAAAATGAGCTCTTAGATAACTTTATATCAGAATGTTCATTAAATGAAGCAGCTTTCCTATTTTATCAAAATAACTTCTTCGAGTTTATGAGACTCCCGAAGATAACAAATATTCTCGGTAAACTCAAAGATGCCAACCTACTTAAGATAGAACCCTATATAAACTCGGAAGAATCACTCAAAGATGATATAAACTACAGATACTTAGAACTGCTATGGAAATTATCTTACGCTATAGTAGCTGATAAACATTTTGAATGTGATTCAGAAGTGAAGGCAGATCAGCTACCTAGACGATCCATATTACTTGTGGATAAATATCTTGTTCACGTAAAACCCTTTTAATTGCTGGAAACCCCTTAGAGCCTTAAGAACTACAACGTAACTAGTAATAGTAAGCGTGAATGTTTGAAAATCTTAAGGATTGGGCAATCAGCAGCTAGTATGCTTAAACTTGTATTATCTTTTACTATATTCCTCAAAAAAAAGGAGGAATTATGTATAAAAAAATAAAGGATTATCCAAATTACGAAATCAATGAAGATGGAGTAATTGTCAGCCTACACAGAAAAGAAAAAATTCGATTAAAAGAACTACCAACTAGAAAAGGTTACTTGCAAGTAGTATTATGTAAGGATGGGAAAAAGCACAAAAAGTTTGTCCACAGACTTGTAGCTCAAACATTTTTAGATAATCCAAAGAATAAACCTTACGTAAATCATATAGATGGTAATAAAACTAATAATCGTTTGATAAACCTTGAGTGGGTGACTGCATCAGAAAATAAGATTCACTCTAATACTATACACACTAGTAGAAGAGGCAGTCAGATCAAAAATACAAAATTAACGGATAATATAGTAAAAGAAATTCTGAAGCATTTCAAAGAAACTGAAAGTTTTAAAGAAGTTCAAAATAAATTCAGTGATTACAAAGAATCAACACTGAGATCTATAGTTTCTGGAGAAAACTGGAAACATGTACTAGACACTGAAGAGAGAGAAACACTATCTGAATTATATCTAGAAAAACATTCTAATCCTTACACTAGAGGCATCACTAGACCTGCTAAGAAAATAATGTCTTCTATACCGGAAGACATTCTCTACGAGAATGAAAGATATAAATTAGTAAAAGGTTTTTCTGCTTATTTTGTAACAGATCACGGGAGAATATTCTCAATGTTCTCTGGGAGATTTCTAAAACAGACAACTAATAGCGAAGGTTATAAAATCATAACTCTTCGAGAAAATTGTAGACAAAAAACTTTCAAAGTTCATAGAATAGTGTTATCTGCTTTTGATGAATATCATGAAAATTTATACGTTAACCATATAGATGGCGACAGAACGAATAATAACCTTGATAATCTTGAATGGGTAACACAGCAACAGAATATGCAAAAAGCATACAGTTCAACGACTACCGAAACTGCATAAAAAGTATTGCAAAAGTAGGGTACATTACAAGCTTATGGTAATGGAAATATTGGGGATATTACTAAGTAATTGGTAGTATTAAGATATAGTCTGGACTTTAATGAAAATTAAAGAAGTTCATAAGAGAACTGCTCTGGTCTTGCGAGCCAGGGTGAACACAGCGACAGATTCAAATTTTCTCTATATGGATCCATTTTTG
>Ga0265294_10007416_pt1 | contig 12994 bp, 11 predicted proteins | sample MunlanPumphouse3_FD_192504 | JGI IMG/M metagenome (GOLD analysis project Ga0265294, IMG submission 192504) | Groundwater microbial communities from a municipal landfill in Southern Ontario, Canada - Pumphouse #3 | ecosystem: Environmental > Aquatic > Deep subsurface > Groundwater | place... | reverse complement strand
AATAAAAAATAAAAAAGGAGAAACTCTCCCTTTTTATTTTAAAGCCGCTTCAACAAGCTTAATAAAATCTTCTGGATTAAGACTTGCTCCACCAATTAAGGCACCATCAATATTTGGCATATTCATAAGCTCATCAATATTAGATAGCTTAACTGATCCGCCATATTGAATTCGCATTTTATCAGCAGTTTTTTCATCATACAAATTTCTAACTTTATTTCTTATAAACTTACACATTTCTTCTGCTTGCTCGCTTGTAGCTGTTTTTCCTGTTCCAATAGCCCAAATAGGTTCATAGGCAATTATTAATTTAGAAACTTTAGTTTTCTCTAACCCTTCTAAAGCAAGCTCAACTTGACGTCCAACAAGTTCTTCAGTCTTCCCTGATTCTCTAACTTCAAGAGACTCTCCAACACACAAAATAGGGTTAAGATCATTTTTAAAAGCTTGATGTAATTTTTTATTAACTGACTCATCAGTCTCATTAAACATAGCTCTTCTTTCACTATGACCTATTATTACATATTCCACATTAATGCTTTTTAACATATCTGCAGATATCTCTCCAGTATATGCACCTTGATCAGCAAAATGCATATTTTGAGCCCCTATTCTTAATTGTTCTCCTTGTCTTTTTACTAAAGATCTTAAAAAAACTGAAGGTGCACAAATAACACTTTCCACTTTATCTTTTAATGGTAAGCGATCTGTGACAACATAAATAAATTTTAAAGCCTCATCACGGTCTTTAAACATTTTCCAATTCCCAGCAATTATAGGTATTCTCATTAAACACACATCCTTATTTATTATTTATTGAAGCAATTCCAGGTAATTCTTTACCTTCTAAATACTCTAAGCTTGCTCCTCCACCAGTAGAAATATGCGTAAATTTATCCTCATATCCCATTTGTATGGCTGCAGCAGCACTATCTCCACCACCAATTATTGTTGTTGCATTTTCTAATTCTGCTAATATCTTACAAATAGCATTTGTCCCAACAGCAAATTTCTTAAATTCAAAAACACCCGCAGGACCATTCCATACAACAGTTTTTGCGCCTTGCAACTCCCGTTCAAACAATTTAATTGTTTCTGGACCAATATCTAACCCCATTTGATCAACAGGTAAATCTTTAGTTAAAACAATTTGACTTTCCGCTGTCTCACTAAATTCTTTTGCTACTACATTATCAACAGGCAATATAATTTTTCCTTTTGCTTTTGCTAATAATTCTTTGGCATAATTCACATAATCCTTTTCACACTTTGAAGTTCCAATTTCATATCCTTGTGCGCTAAAAAAAGTATAAGCCATTGCCCCACATATTAATATTTTATCGGCTTTATTAATTAAATTTTCTATAACAGAAATTTTATCACTAACTTTTGCACCACCTAAAATAGCCACAAATGGCTTTTCAGGATTATCAACAGCTTCACCAATAAACTTAATTTCTTTTTCCATTAAAAATCCCGCAACCACTTCTTTAATGTTTGAAGCAATTCCTACATTTGATGCGTGTTCTCTGTGCGCTGTACCAAAAGCATCATTAACAAAAACATCTCCTAAGGAAGCCCAATATTTTCCAAGTTCAGGATCATTCTTTGATTCTTTTTTACCAGGAACATCTTCAAATCTTGTATTTTCAAACATTAATATTTCACCAACTTGAAGCTCCTTAATAGCTTGTTCTAATTTTTCTCCTCTTGTTTCAGGAACAAAAATAATTTTTTCTTCCAAAAGTTCTGAAAGTCTCTTAGCAACTAAAGCCATACTACTTTTTGCTTTATCACTTTCTTCTTTTACTCTACCTAAATGAGAAAATAAAACTAACTTTGCTCCTTGTTCCTTAATATACTTAATAGTTGGTAAAGCTTGAACAATGCGATTATCATCTGTAATTACATTATCTTTCAAAGGCACATTAAAATCAACTCTAATAAGAACAGTTTTTCCTTTTAAGTTTACATCTCTTACACTTTTTTTACTCATAATATTTCTCCTTTTTCTTTTTTTAATATTTTTAAAAACTTTAATTAATAATAGATATATTATATAAACAACAACATATACTAATAAAACCCATAAAACAGCAATTGGATTTTCCTCAACACTAAATGCAGCGCCTAATATTGTTACCGATCCCACTAATAAAAGCCTGCTAATCAATACAATTAAAAAATATTTCTTTCTATTAATTCTTGTAAGACTAAATGCATAGTTGAAAATAGAAGTTGGCATAAATGGATTTCCCATTACTAAAGAACAAAAAACAAAACCTTTCTTCTCTAGCCACCTTGATGCTTTTAAAACATCTGGGTTTCTTTCAATTTTTTTTCTAATTTTTTTACTCAAAGAATAATTTAAAATTAAGAAAACAAAATATGTCCCAATTGTTGAACCTAATACCGTAACTATAAATCCCCATAATAATCCCAAATTTTGCATATTAAATGCAATAAAAGCTATAATTGGTAAAACTGGAAAGATTGCCTCAATAAATGGCAACATAAAACAAATCAATACAATCAAAACCGGATATTGATCAACAATTTTTTGCCAATAATTCATAAAGTCTGTAAAATTAAATTTCAGGAATATATTTACTATAAAAGAATTTAATCTATACATAATATTCACTACTCCTTAAGTATTATAACATATATATACTTGTTTTTAAATAATGAATATTTAATAAACCGCTTTTATTAATAATGAAAACATTTATCATTTTTTATTATATAAGTAAAAAAATAAACCACCTTATAGGCGGTATTATTTTTTAGTATTTTTTTAGTCTTAATTCAGTTTCTGGATCAAAGAAATGAGCTTTTTTCATATTTAACGCAAGCTCTACTTCATCACCCATACGTAAATCTATTCTTGCATCTACTTTTGCAACAATATTCTGACCTGCAATTTCAGCATAAATTTGTGTTTCTGGTCCTAATAACTCTGCAACTTCGACTTTAAATTTATGAACTGCTCCTGTATATTTTGAAAACTCTTCAGGTTGATCATAAATATCTTCTGGTCTAATTCCCATAACAATTGGTTTTTCAATTAAAGAATGTTTTTTTATGATTTCATATTTATCATCAGGAATATCAATCATTAAAAAGCCTTTTTTATGATCACCAATAACAAACTTCTTTTCTTCAGAAACATAGCCCTCTAAAAAATTCATTGGAGGAGTTCCAATAAATCCACCTACAAAGATATTGTCTGGATTGTCATAAATATCTTTAGGAGTTCCAACTTGTTGAATTAAACCATCTTTCATAACAACAATCCTTGTTGCCATAGTCATCGCTTCAATTTGGTCATGAGTAACATAAATAGTAGTAATACCTAAATTTTCAGTTAATTTGATTATTTCAGATCTCATTTGTACACGTAATTTTGCATCAAGATTTGATAAAGGTTCATCCATTAAAAAAACCTTTGCATCTCGCACTATAGCTCTACCAAGCGCAACACGTTGTCTTTGACCTCCAGATAAAGCTTTAGGGCGTCTATCAAGAAGAGCCTTTAGTCCTAGAATTTCAGCCGCTCTATTTACTTTACGATCTATTTCATCACGCCCAAATTTTCTTAATTTTAATCCAAATGCCATATTATCATATACAGTCATATGAGGATACAATGCATAGTTTTGGAAAACCATGGCAATGTTTCTATCTTTAGGTGCTACATCATTTACAACCTCTTCATCAATTCTCAATTCTCCTGATGTAATATCTTCAAGTCCTGCAACCATCCTAAGAGTGGTAGTTTTACCACAACCAGATGGACCAACTAAAACAATAAATTCCTTATCCTTAACTTGTAAATTAAAATCTATAACAGCATGTACATTGCCATCATATACCTTATTCATATTTTTTAACGTAACAGTAGCCATTAATTATACCTCCATATATAACTCAATTATACACTTAAACTCTTATCTAAACAATGTACAAACTGCACAAAAATATTATAAAGAAAGTAATAAAAGCAAGGCCATAGCGTCATTAAAATGTCTAATGTTTAATTGTGTCTCTCTTTGAATTAAATCTAATTTATTATTGATTGTATTTCTATGCATATACATATCTTTTGCTGTTTTTGTAATATTTAAATCATTCTTTACAAAAGAATATACTAATGTCTCTAATTGATGGTCAGTTAAAATTTTACTAATAATTATTGGCTTTATTTGTTTTAAAAGAGCTTTATCTTGATTATATAATTCCATAATTAATTCCTTATTTGAACAATAATAAATATTTTCTTTATCTAAATACTGTATATATACTTTAAATATTTGAAAAAAATTTCTTCGATTTTTAAAGGAAACATTTCCACTTGAAAAAACTCTAATATTTATAGAAAAATCTTCGCTCAAAGAAAGAATTAATTTATCTATTTCTATATCTATCTTTATATTATAAAATAAAACATAATAGTTTTCTACTTCTATATAAAAAGAATCTTTAATAAAATCAAGAAAAAAACTCAATATATCTTGTGATTCTCTCTTGTTTTTAAAAGAAAAAATGAAAAAATAAAAATTATCAAATTCCTTTTCTTTTCCAAAAAAGAGAAATTCGTACATTTCTTTTGTTACTTGAGATATAAAAGTTTTTGATGATATTTTTGCTTTAATATTATTAATTATTTCTTTTTCCCACATATTTTTTATTCCTTTTCTTATGTTTTTATTATATCAATTTACTGCTTTAGAATCAATATTTCTTTCTTATGCATTGTTTTATGATATAATATCACAAAAAGGTGGTTAATATGAAATTTATATCATGGAACGTTAATGGACTACGAGCTTGTCACAAAAAAGGGTTTAAAAAATTTTTTGATTCAGTTGATGCAGATATCTTTGCTATTCAAGAAACAAAAATGCAGGAAGAACAAAAAGAGTTTGATTATAACAATTATTATGAATATTGGTTTGACGCATTTAAGAAAGGATATTCTGGCACTTTAATTTACACAAAACATAAACCTTTATCTGTTCAATTAGGTCTTGATGGCAAATATATGGATGAAGGTAGAGCAATTACTCTTGAATTTGATACTTTTTATTTTGTAAACACATATGTCCCAAATTCAAAAAGAGGACTAGAAAGACTTGATTATCGAATGGAATATGACGACACTTTAAGAAAATACTTAAATAAACTTGCAAAAAACAAAGCTGTTATTTTATGTGGAGATTTAAATGTGGCTCATCAAGAAATTGATATTAAAAATCCCAAAAGCAATGAACGAAATGCTGGTTTTACAATTGAAGAAAGAAATAAATTTTCACTTCTTTTAGAATCGGGATTTATTGATTCTTTTCGCTATTTATATCCCAACACAATTAAGTATTCTTGGTGGAGCTATATGCAAAATGCAAGAGAGAAAAACATTGGTTGGAGAATTGATTATTTTGTTATTAGTAAAGACATTAAAGACAAAATTATAAATGCAAAAATTCATGACAATGTATTTGGAAGTGATCATTGTCCTGTAGAGTTGAATGTCCAAATTTAAAAATATTTAACAACATTTCTTTTTTTTAAATATAAAATATGGTATAATTTCATTAACGAAAGGAAAGATTATATGTCAAATATTAAATTATTAATCACAATATTATTATTATTTACAACACTAGTATTTAGTATTAATTCAGTTGTAGCGGCTGGCGAAGCTGGAATAGACGCCGGTGGAGGAGCAAAATATTACGTAGAATCTAAAAAAGAAGCTAATAACCTTCCTTATGGAATAACTCATTATGTAGATAAAGGTATGAGTAGCACTCAAACAAGCGGTTATATAGCTGGATTTGGTTATAGTAATGAATTAATTGTTAAAGACCAATATTATTCCCAACAAGTAAACATTTTAGAAATTCCATCAACTTCTGGAGTTAAGTTTGTTAATGGAATCAATTTAGACAATCACGTCTGGAATAGAAATACTGTAAAAAACCTAGCAATGAAATATGAAAGTGAAAACCCTGGTTATGAAGTAATTGCTGGAGTTAATGGTGATTTCTTTGACATTAGTTCAAAAAGAAATTATGGATTAATGACTGATGTTCCAGCCTTAGTAAATGGAAATTACTATATGACAACAAAATATGGTTATTCAACAACTGGAATTTTAGGATTCAAAAATGATGGCACTGCAAATAGTATTATTTTCGGTCAAAGTTTTTCTAGAACTAACTATATGGTTTTAGATGTCTTTAATGAAGCTGATGAAGTTATTAAATCATTCCAAGTTGAATCTATAAATACAGAACCAAACGAAGGCCAATCTTCTGTTTACTATGCAAATTATGATGATAAACACAGTGTTGTCCCTTTTGAAATTGAATCAGGATCTGGAGTTGTTTTTGGAGTTAGTAACGCGGAATTTGCGCTCCCGAGTAGTGAAACTGACTTCTATGGCAAAGGCGTCATTGATTCTCTAGATATTAAAACTCTTAGCAAAGGTAATTTTGCAGTTGTTACAAAAAACGATGAAATAATCAATTACCTAGAATTAGGAAATAAAATTAGAATTCAGTTTGAATTTGCTGGAGCTTATAAAGACGTTGATTCTACAATGGGCTATAGAGGTGTCTTCTTAAAAGATGGAGCTTACATAAATGATATGCAAGGAAACTTTGATCAAAGACATTCAAGAACTGTGTTTGGTATCAAAGAAAATGGCGATATGATTGTATCTGTAATTGACGGAAGACAACCTGAACTTGGCTTTCACGGAATGGATGGTACAGAGTTAGGGTCACTTCTTAAATATTATCGATGTGTTGATGGCTTCAATCTTGATGGTGGTGGCAGTTCCAATATGATAATTAAGAAAAATGGGCAATTTATTCAAACAAATAATCCATCGGATAGCGGACCAAGAGCTGTTTCAAATGCTTTATTGATTGTTGTTAAAAAACCAGAAATTGAAGTAACAGTTAACGATTTATCAATAAGTTCGGCCAATTTTTCAGCTAATATTAAAAACACTAATGAACACGATATACAATCATTATTTATCAAAGTTAATGATTCACAATACTCATTAAATAATTTAGTATCAGTTACAGGATTACGTGCAAATACATTATATAAATATCAATTATTCTATGTAGATAAATTAGGACATGAAATTAATGTCCCTCTACAAAATGATGATTTTTACACTCTAAAAAGAGAAATTAATTTTATGGGCTTAACAATTATTGAAACAGATGACGCATATGATTTTGAAGTCAAATACCGAGATACAGATAATGCTTCAAATTTAGACTCTGCAAAAATAATTATAAACAACAAAGAATATTATTTAGAAAATAAAATTTTAACTGTAGAAAAAACTGACGTTCCTTTAATTGAATTAGTAGACTTAGTTTATGTAGTTGATTATAATAATGGTGCATCCACTTATACAATTAAAAATGCAAACTCAAATATCGCATTAACTATAAATCATATGCTTAATTCATTAAATAATATTATTACAACAATTTACAATTAAATACATCTTTATCAACGAAGTAAATTTAAAAAGCATTGAATGTCTATTCAATGCTTTTTTTATATCTATATTTTCATTGTTGTTTTGTAAAGATCTGAATAATATCCATTTGTATTGATTAATTCTTCATGTTTGCCTCGTTCAATAATTCCTTTTTTACCAAGAACAATAATCTCATCTGCATTTTTAATTGTTGATAATCTATGAGCTATTGTTATAGTTGTTTTCCCAACTGATAACAAATCAAGAGCTTTTTGAATTTGCATTTCAGTAATATTATCTAACGATGAAGTTGCTTCATCTAATATTAGTATTTTAGGATTTTTTAGGAATAATCTAGCAATAGAAATTCTTTGTTTTTGCCCACCAGATAATTTAACACCTCTTTCTCCAGTAACTGTATCATAACCTTGATCAAGTGTTAATATAAAATCATGAATTTGTGCTTTTTTTGCTGCTTCTATCACTTCTTCAAAAGTTGCATCAATTTTTCCATATAAAATATTTTCTTTAATTGTTCCATAAAAAATGAATACATCTTGTTGAACATGTCCTATTGCTTGTCTTAGTGTATATACATCATAGTCACGAACATCAATTCCATCTACTAATATACTTCCACCTGATACATCATAAAATCTAGGAACTAGTTTTGATATTGTTGATTTTCCAACTCCTGTTTCTCCAACAAGAGCAATCTTTTTCCCTGCATTAATATTTAAATTAAAATTATTTAGAATGTGTTCCCTTTCGTGCTCTCCATCTTGAAAATACTTGAAATCCACATTTTTAAATTGAATATTTCCTTGCTTTATTTCATTCGTTAGAGGATTATCATTATTCTTAATTGAAGGCATTATTCCCATAATATTATAAAATTTTTTAATGCCCGAAAATCCTTGTTGCATTTGTTCCATAGAATTTGTTAACCTATTTATTGGTTTAATCAAAAAATTAATATAAAGAAAAAATGTTGTTAAATCAATTAACGTTATATACTTTTTATAAACAAAAAAACCTCCAAAAACTAAAACCGAGAGATTTGCCAAATTAATAAAAAAATCATTACCAGTTGTGAATAAAGCTATTTCTCTAAATACTTTAGTTCTCGCTTTTAAATATACTTCATTATTCTTTTTAAATTTATTTTCTTCATATAGATCATTAGTATAAGCTTTTGTTAATCTAATACCGCTAATGCTACTTTCAACACTTGCATTTAATTCTTCTTGTGCCGTTCTTGTAATAATAAAGCGGTCAAGCATTTTCTTTCTTCTATATAAGGAATAGGTAATTAGCATAATTAGAAAAACAAAAACAATCAAAGTAAGATAAATGTTAACAAAGCACAAAATAATAAAGCTTCCAATTAACATCAATGTTGAAATAAACAAATCTTCAGGAGCGTGATGGCTCATTTCTGATACATCATGAAGATGGGTTGTTAGGTTAGACATTAACACTCCAGTTTTATTATCGTCATAAAATTGGTAATCCAATGTTTCTAATTTATGAAATAAATCTCTTCTCATATCTGTTTCAATTCTGATTCCCATTATATGTCCATAATAACCAATAAAATATGACAAAAAAAATCGAATAACATAAAGCCCAAGCATTAATCCACCAATAATAAACACCAAGTTTATTTTTTCAATAACCAAATATTTATTTAATATTTTATTTGTTGCAATTGGAAAAACCAAATCTATTCCAGCCAAAAGAGTTGCACAAATCATATCAAGAATAAATAATTTTAAATGTGGTTTATAATATTTTATAAATTTTGTTACCATAAATTATCCTCAACTTTTCTTTTCTATAAATTATATCACATAAACTTAAATATTTAAAGGAGAAAAGCATAACCGCCTTTTTTAAAAAAATAATAAAATATTAATATTATTTAATTAAAATAATATCTTTAGTAAATAAAAATACGAACACAAATAATTATGTTCGTACTTTTAAATTGTAATAACAATTTTTATTTTTTCTTTGTTGCTGGTTTTGCAGGAACTGCTTTTGGAGCAGGCTTAACTTCTTTTTTTAACATACTATTATCCCCCTTTGAAATATAATAATTCTTAAAAAAATCAATGTCAATAAATATAATTATAATTATTTCTAGTTTGGTTTTCATTCATTTTCATTATTTACTAAATGAAACCTTTATACATATCTTATTCTTCATTTTTTAATTGTCTCATATTTATATAAATTGCTAAAACAACAAATACAGCAGTAAAAATCAATTGTATTAAACAATTCATAACTATCAAATTTAAATCAGGGCTGCTTGCTTCATATATTTTAATATTATTATTTATATAATAATAACTTGGAGTAATTTTTGAAACAAATAAAAGACCTTTCCCAAGAATTTCTTGAGGAACAAAAGCTCCGCTTGCAAATGCCATTCCAAGCGCTAAAATATTATTTACAGCTACAAGAACAGCTTCATTTTTGATTAACAAACTTAAAAAATATGCAATTGCCAAAACTGCCATACTAAAGGTTAACAAATTAACTAGGTAAATAATGCCAATTCCATTTAAGTTAACTACATTAGGATATAAAATCATACTAGTTATAAAAATTAAAAAGACAAATATACTAGTAAATACTACATTACCTAAAATAAATTCTAAATTTGATTTTCTAATTGGGTAAGGTGAAACAACCATTCTCCTTTTAATTTTTTCATTCCTTAATTTTAATGTCATAATTCCAACAATAGTTAAAGTAATAGAAAAAATAATATATGATATAAAATTAAAATAAGAATGAGTTGCTTCTGCTTCTGTATTTCTTACTATTTGCATTTCTGTATTAACTTCTTTTAATAAAATATCATCAGTAAAAATTATTGCTTCAGATAAATCCATATCTGTTTGATTCAAAAAAACTCTTATATTATTTAAATATTTATTAATTTCTCTTTCAATAGTCACATTAGCAAATTTATTTTGTAATTTGTCTTGATAAATTAATCCCTCTTCACTATTTAAAAACCTTGTTTCAAAATCTTCAGGAATTACTATTACAGAAGCTATATTTCTAAAATATAATGCATCTGCATAATTTTTTTCCTGAACATCTACAGTTACTGTATAATTTTTTAAATATTTAACTAATGCTTGAGTTAATTCAGAATTTTGATCGTTATTTTTATAAGCAACACTAATCTTTGTTGAAGAAAAATCTAATGAACTTTCGCCACTTGATACGCTCATTACAACCGTAATAAACAAAAATATTAAAACATATACTAAGACAATTTTAATATTTCTAACAAATATTTTTACATATAATTTAAATGCTTTCATAGGTATCTCTCCTATAATGCAAATATGTAAATAAAGTAAAAACAATAAACATAATAAACAATATTAGAATATTAATATAAAATCTTTCTCTTGTTTGAAAGTACTGTAAACTATATAAAGCATCATTAATAACTCCTACAGGATTTATAAACTCTAAAAATCTTAATTTTGTGTGAACAAAATATTTTACTCCAGGATTCATCATTCCAGATAAAAAACCACCAAAAACTCCAGCTATAGTTGTAATTAATACTTTTGTTCCTTCTCCGGCTTTTTTTAAAGAAATAGTAATAAAGGCTCCAAATGTTATTCCAGTTAATGAACCCAAAATACAAGTTAATGCCAGTAACCAAATACTTATAGATAAATCAATTCTTAGAATAAAAAATAAATATAATAAGAAAATTAAAATTTCTGTTATATGAACCAAAAAACTTGAAATAAGATGTGTAATTAACAAATTAAACTTATTTTTCCCGCTTATAACAACTCTCATTCCTCTATCTGATAAATTAGCTTGTAAATCACTCATAGCGACAGTCCCCCAATAACCACCTTGAATTAATGCCATTCCAATAAGGGAAAAGAAATATATTAAAATAACTAGAGCGGGGTTTGTGTTCGTTTCAACATCGCTTATGTAATCCTTGTTATTTTGTAAGTCATCCATAATAACATTTATATCATTATCACTAACTACACTTAAAGAATTAATAGTATCTAATGTTTGAATATATTCATCTAAAAATGACTTTAAAATAGTTGCTTGAATTCCACCTTTTTTTAATTTTAATAATAAATTATTTTCATTATCAAATTCAATTATTCCTATAACTGTTTCATCATTTAATTTTAAATCTGCTTCATCATTATTCATATATGTTATATCATACATTTTTGCTTCTGAATTATATTCTATTTCTTGCATCAAATTAATTAATCTATTATCTAAATTATCATTTTCTATTATAGCTACTGGTATAGTAACAAACTCTTCACTTTTTAAAAAATTAGCAAAAGCAAAATTAAATAACGTAGCTAAAGCTATTGGAAATAGCAATGTCCAGAAAAGAACAATTTTATTTCTAAATAAAATAAGCATTCTAATCTTAAATATATGCATGCTAATCCCTTAATTCCTTTCCTGTTATTTCTAAAAACACATCGTTTAATGTTGGTAATTTAGAGTGCATTCTAATAAATTCTAAATTATGCTTTTTTATTAGGTCCAAAATATCGATTAAATTAGACTTCCCTTTTCCAGATTTCACAATTAATAGTCTGTTATCATAAACTGCAGACAAAACATTTGCTAATGTTTTTATGTCTTTTATTAATTCTGTTGAATGATTATTTAATTCAATTTCATTAATTTCACCAATCTTAATTGAATCAATTAATTCAAGCTTTGTTCCTTCTCTAATAACACTTCCTTTATCCATAATTATTATATAATCACATAACTCTTCAACTTCTTCCATATAATGTGTTGTATAAATAATTGTTGCTCCCTCTTCATTTAATCGCTTAATTCCTTCTAAGATCTTATTTCTACTTTGTGGATCAACTCCTGCAGTAGGTTCATCAAAAATGATTAACTTTGGTTTGTGAGCAATTCCACAAGCAATATGAAGTCTTCTTAATAATCCTCCAGATAATTTTTTTGGAAAGAATTTTTTAAAATCATTAAGTGACACAAAATCAATTGCTTCTTCTACAAGTTTCTTACGCAATGTTTTATCATTGATATATAAGCCACAAAAATAATCAATATTTTCATATACTGTTAATTCAGTAAATACTGCAATGTTTTGACTTACCAATCCTATATCTTTTTTTAAATTATAGCTGGTTGCCTTCATCTCTTGGTCAAAAACTCGTATATCTCCTTCTTCATAATTAAGTAATGCCAATAAACAATTAATTGCTGTAGTTTTTCCGCTGCCATTAGGACCAAGCAATCCAAAAATCTCTCCTTCTCGGACTTGAAAATTAAGCTTATTTAAAGCTTTAACTCCATTTTTATAAGTTTTAACTAAATTTTTAATTTCAACTACCATCATAATCCCCCTATATTTATGATAAATAATACTATAATTAAATTCATCAGTCCATATTATTTTAATAATATTTT